>JAEEGL012671106.1_pt1 | contig 30323 bp, 33 predicted proteins | sample 9134231 | NCBI WGS metagenome assembly JAEEGL01 (sample SAMN16246548, study PRJNA631951) | gut metagenome | biome: gut microbiome; feature: rumen; material: fiber-attached | host: Bos | place: Iran: Karaj | collected 2018-10 | reverse complement strand
CTTTTCTTTCTAATTTTTTAATTATTCCCTGAAAGTAATCTACATCAATTCCCTCTGGCATATTTCAATCCTCCTTTAATTTTTGAATAAAAAAATATGATTATAAATTAAAAGTAGTTGTTTAAATAATCATTTTATCTGTAATATAGTATGTAAATCATAGTAATTATATTTTTTAAAAAATACCAAAATAAAAATAATATGTATGAAACGTATAAAAAGTGGTGGAGAAAATGAGTTCAAAAAAAACTTAGATAAAATTAACACACATACAATTAATAAATATTAAAAATTTATTATTAACCATATTATATTAAAAGTATTATCAAGAATCATTAAACTCAAAAATCAAAAAAAGAAATTATGAAATAATCATAATTTTTCAAGTAAAGTTTCACGAGCATCTGCTACGGTTAATGGATATCCATCATCACCAAATACTATGTCATCTTCTTGTTCTAACATTTCAAATATTTGGCCTACCCAAGGTAACCTTAAATCTGCATCTTCAATGACCTTTTCATCACCAAATACTTCACGACAAGTACCTTGTTTTAAAATTTTACCTTTTCTTAAAACATTTATGTTATCAGAATACATTGGTACCAAATCAACATCGTGAGTTGAAACAATAATAGTCATTCCATCAGCATTTAAATCATATAATAATTGCATAATTGCTGAAGCACCATTAGGATCTAACCCACTGGTAGGTTCGTCTAAAACCATTACTTTAGGTTCCATTGCAAGAATACCTGCAATAGCAACACGTTTTTTCTGACCTCCACTTAAATGATGTGGAGCTTTTTGAGCATATTCAGACATTCCAACTCTTTCTAATGAAGTTTCAACTCGACGTCTAACTTCTTCTTCATCAAGACCCATATTCATAGGACCAAATGCAACATCTTCGTAAACTGTAGGTGCAAATAATTGATCATCCGGATTTTGGAATACTACTCCTACTTTTGCTCTTGCCTTTAGTAAACTTTTTTTATCATATTTTAATGGTTCGCCTTCAATGATAATTTGACCACTCGTAGGTTCTATAATTCCATTAAAATGTAAGAAAAAAGTACTTTTTCCTGCCCCATTAGGACCTAATATTGATATCATCTGCCCTTCTTCGACTTTGAAATCAATACCTTTGATAGCTTGTGTCCCATCAGGATAATTATAATGTAAATCTTTTACTTCTAAAATTGTTTGTGCCATAATATATCTCCCAAATATTACTTAATTAAAATATAGTCCAATTACCTAATTTAATTATTGCAAATACTGATAAAATTACAAATAATATAATTAATATCCAATCTCTAATTGAAACATCTTTAATGGAATCTCCTTCACGAATCATATTTAATTGACCGTTATATCCTCTAGAAGCCAAAGCTTTGTAGGAGATTTCACCTTGTTCCCACGTTCTTATGAATACCATACCTGCAAGAGCTGCTAGACATTTCATCCAACTCATATAATTATGATATCCTAATCTAGTTTTTTGAGAATTATACATTGTTGCAGTTACATCTAAGAATAAAAAGATATATCTATACATCAATATTGCTAAATCAGTAATAACTGCCGGAACGTGTAAATCATGGAATATAGCAAAGATACGATTCATTGGAGTTGTAAGAATTAAAAATCCTAAAGCAGCTACACCACCTAAAACTCTAAAGAATACCAACATAGCCTGATTTATTCCACCTTTTGTAATTCCAATTCCAAACCCTAAAGTCCAAATTTGTTCCCCTGTACCTAAGAATGCTAAGAATATTCCTGATAAAATAGCAAATCCCAATGGAATTGCCATAAAAGTTGCATAAAATCTTAATGGAATCTTAGCGAAATACAATATTAAGAAAGAACACAGTAAGAATATTAAGAAAGGAAATATAGGCGATCCAGTCATTAAGTTAAGTAATATCGCTAATAAAGCAAATATTATTTTAGAATAAATATTACTTTCAGATAGCTCATTATTCGTTGAATAATGATCCAAAGTATCTTCAAAAATTGACATATCCACCACTCAAAAAAAATTAAAAAAAAAAATAATTATGCTAAGAAATTAACATAATTATTCATTTTTATTTACTTTTTTACCACCGTGCCAGTAACCAAAGATATAACCAATGATTATTGCACCTATTGCAGCTTGTAAAGCGAAAAGTAAACTTTCGATTTCTCCACTAGGTGGTTCCCAAGGGGATGCAGCCCAAATTTCATAATCTGGGTTATTTTCTTCAATAGCTTCTCCACCAGCATCGTCACTTCCACCGAAGAAACCATCATCTTCGCCATGACCATTGTACATAACTAAAGGAGCAATGATCAAAATAGCTACAATTGCTAATAATACTATATTTTTCATATCCATTTTAATTAGCTCCTGCTTCTTGTTCTGAAATTACACCTAATTTTACAAGAATATCAGGTCTTGCGTTTTCGATGTAATTATATATGACTGTTGATAATAAACCTTCTGCAATTGCTAAAGGTATTTGAGTAATTGCAAAAATACCGAAGAATGTAGCGAAAGTTGCTCCCATGTCAGCACCTGGGAATGCTAATGCTAATTCTACAGAAGTTGTTATGTAAGTCATTAAATCTGCTACAAATGCTGTAAAGAACATTGAAATTGATGCAGATATGTTTGCTTTTCTAAGTGCTACCCAAACTATGTAACCACATACCGGCCCCATAATACCCATAGAGAATATGTTTGCTCCGAGGGTTGTTAATCCACCGTGTGCTAATAATATAGCTTGGAATAATAATACTATTACTGATAAAACTGCGGTTACTGCTGGACCAAAGAATGCTGTACCTAAACCATTACCACATGGGTGAGAACAACTTCCACTTACTGATGGCATTTTTAATGATGATAATATAAACATAAATGCTCCGGAAAGTGCAAGTAAAGGCATTGCATCATCATTTTCTGCAGTGTATTTTTTAATTTGCATTATACCATAAATTACTACAACAGCAGAAATGATAAACCAAATAGCACACCACATTGGTGGCAAGTAACCTTCCATTATGTGCATGTTTTATTTTCCTCCATATCATAAAAACTTATTAATTTAAAAAATATATTTCGTTATCAAATGAATTTTCATTAACATAACAAAGTATGATTATTACTTTATGTAGTTTAATATTTAAATATTATGATTTTTTTTTAAAGTAAAATAGAACCAAATATTAAAATATGTTTATATTTAACAAAGAATTCATCACTCATTATTTAAAATTCCCGTTTGGAAAAATATAACCCAAAATAATTTGATAAGAAAAAAAAATCACCAATTCAAGGTAGGATAATCCAAAATAATAATTAAAATAATTAAATACAAAAAATATAATAATAATTATGAAAGTCAAAAATCAAATCATATTAGCTTTAGACGTTGAAGAAAAAGAAAAAGCATTTTCAATACTAGAAGAGACCACACAATACCTAGATACTATTAAAATTGGATATCCTATTACTTTAGCATTAGGTCCAAAAATAATCACGGACATTAAGGATAATTTTGATGTAAAAATAATTGCTGATTTTAAAGTTGCAGACATTGATGCAACTAACGAAAAAATAGTTAGAAATACATTGAATTATGGTGCAGACTCAATAATTGTCCATGGATTTACCGGAGAAGATAGTGTTACAGCATGTAAAGAAGCAGCTGAAAAATTAGGAAAGGAAATATTTTTACTTACCGAAATGTCACACCCTGGCGCTGATAAATTCCTAAAACCAGTGTCATTAGATATTGCTCAGATGGGAGTAGAATTAGACATAAAGAATTATGTTGCTCCTGCAACCAAACTAGACCGGTTGAAAAAAATTAGGGAGATTGTAGGAAAAGATGCTTTTATAATCTCTCCAGGTGTAGGTTTCCAAGGTGGTGAAGCCAAAGACACATTAAACTACGCCAATGCAGCAATTATTGGTAGAAGCATATATAACTCAGAATCTCCTCAGGAATCTTTGGAACAAATCATTAAATCTATCAGTTAATTCGTTTGAAAATTCATAACACAAATCAAATAAATAAAAATATACTATTGTTATTGGTTCAAAAAATAGGAAACCATCTAAAAAAGTATTTGGAATTATTATTTTAATCAATGTTAATAAAGATAATACAAATACTGAAATCTTCAACACGTAGCGATATTTAAGTAGCTTATCCAGGTTGCTTAAATATTTCATATTTTCTTCTTTTTCATCAGCAAAATCATTTCCCTTTTCATCAAGATATGCTGCTATTATACATATAACTAAACATAACCAACTAAAATGTGGAATACCTATTAAATATAATATTATTATGAATAATATTGCTGAAATTATATGATTAATAGAGTCAACTTTAAATGCTAATGCCGTTCCTACAAGTATGCTTATAAAAATACATGCAGCATCACCATTATATGAACAAACCAATAATGTAAAGAATACACATAATATTCCTGTAATAACAGCTAATGGTAAATTATCTTTTTCATCTATATATTCATCAGACGTTTTCATAAAATATCCTGATAAAGCAAAACATATTGCATCCAAAATCATAGTATAACCTATTTTATTTTATCCAGTGCTCCTGCAACAATTAAAGGGAATAATACTGTAGCATCACCCACAACTGTAACTAAATTTGAACCTTTTTTAGCTTTTGCCCAAGATTTTGCTTCTTCAAGTGGTGCTCCACTTAAACTACCGCCTTCACTACGATCCAAAGTAATCTGGATACCTGCATCTATACCTCCCGTAAGAATATTTGATGCTAAAGTATAATGTTTTGGAAGTCCTCCCCCCAACATACATGCAGTTACTTTTTTGGAGTCATATACAAAATCAGATAAATATGCCATATCTTCTACAGCACTGATTGTGAAATCATGATCCTGACAATATATCCATAATTGAAGTCCAATCATACAATCAATTAAGCCCGGAGAAAATATTGGGACACCTTTTCTAGCTGCTGTGGCAATAAATGATTCTTCATCATCAATCAGCATACCTATTTCATAAATAAATTTTTGTATTGATATAGAATCGTATTTTTCATTAATCTGTTCAAAAACCTTATGAATTTCTTCCTCGAAAATTTCGAAATCATCAGATTTTGTGTATATGTCTGCAATTCTTCCCATCCCATTATCTTGTAATGTTTCATCATCCTGACCAGTACTAATATAATGTCGGCCACCAAAGGATTCCACCAAATCATGAGTTAAATTTGCACCGCTTGATATAATTAAATCAACATACCCGTGATAAATTAAATCCCGTACAACTTTTCTTAATCCTCCAGGAATCATTGGCCCTGCTAAACTTAAAAATATTTTAGTATCTTCATCTTTCATAGAATCAGCCAAAAGATTCGTAGCATGAGCTATTCTTCCTGCACCTAAAACACCAGATTCTTCCAACTGTTTCATAAAATCTTCGATTGACATATCTTTTGTAATTTCTAAATGTTTAACTTTCATAAAAAAAATTCTCCATAAAAATAAAATTTTAAAAAAAGAAAATAATTAAAAAAAAAATAATTAAGAATCATAAGTGAATGTTACTAACCTACGTAATATTCCTGAAAATGTTAACATACTTGTAATATTTTCTTTTTCATCCAATAATAACAATATAGAAACATCTTTATGATACATTGTGGACATACTATGCATCAATGAGTTTGTTTCCTTAGCAATAGCTACCTTCTCATCCATCAAATCCTTAACTTTTGCATCAAAATTATTTTCGGATACACTTTTAATAACATCAGAATATTTTACAATTCCTTTTATTTCATCATCTACAATAACTGGGATAGCTTTAATCTGTTTCTCTATCATGATTTTTGAAATTTCTACCAAATTGACTTCATAATCCACAGAACAATCCAATGGAGTGGATAATTCTTTTACCTGGATATTTGGTATACTGAGAATACCCTCTGTCTTAATTAGTAGAGCATTATCTACATCATCCCTACCAATTATTGTCCCTAAAACTGTTAAATTATTTACAGGAGTAGGACCTATTTTAATTTTATTATCAAGATCCAACTGTTTAATATCTCCTAAAACTGTAATAGTAGCTTCACAGTCCCCTGGTCTAATAATATTTGTAAATTCTATTTTATTTACTGAAACATCGGATATTAATTCATCATTTACACGTATAGGTACATGAATTTCACAGGGATCGTTTTCAATATTCAAAGTATGATAAGCTTCAAGTGTAGGTTTATATCCCCCTCTAGGACCAGGTACTCCTTGAACTAAACCTAAACTACGTAAGGATTGCATTTGATTTCTAATTGTTCCCGAATTACGCCCCATCAATTCTGCAATATTTTCACATTTTACGGAAGTACATTTTGATTTCCTGTATAAATTAATTAGAGTTTGCAATATCTCTTTTTGTACTGATGTTAACAAGTTTACCACCTTAAATAAAATCATTCTTACGAAAATATTCAAGCATCTTTAAAAAAAACCTTTAGTGATATATCTCTCATTTTTGTTATAAAAAGGTTATGATTAATAATGATAAATTATATTTCAAAAACTATAATACTAATTAAAAAAAGAAATAGAAACTATATAATATTAAACTACGAAATTAATTATTCTAATAAACCAAATAATTTATCATAAAATTAGTCTCATATAAGGTGTAATTAATGAGCTTTATAGAAGTAAAAAATGTTACAAAAAAATTTGATAACGAACCTGTATTAAAAAATATTAACATCGACATTTATGAAGGGGAAGTGCTTGGTGTACTCGGTAGAAGTGGTTCAGGTAAATCCGTTTTATTAAATATGTTAAGGGGAATACCAGAATACGAACCGGATGAAGGTGAAGTAATCTACCACGTTTCAGAATGTTCAAAATGTCATCGTGTAGATGTTCCTTCAAAAGTTAACTCTCCATGTTCCTGTGGTGGAAAATTAGAAGAAAAAGAAATAAATTTATGGAAAAGTTCACGTTCAGACTTTGCAGCAGTAAAAAGACGTATATCCATTATGTTACAAAGGACATTTGCTTTATACGAAGAAAAAACTGTTATTGAAAATATTATGCAATCCTTTGAAAATCAAAGAGATCCAGATAATATCAACAAAGCTATTAATTTACTAAAAATTACAAGAATGGAACACAGAACAACCCACGTTGCACGTGATTTAAGTGGTGGAGAAAAACAGAGAATTGTATTAGCTAGACAATTAGCTAAAAATCCAATGTTATTCCTCGCAGACGAACCTACCGGAACATTAGATCCAAAAACTGCAAAAGTAATTCACAAAGCTTTATTAAACGGTGTTAAAGATAAAAACATCACCATGATAATTAACTCCCACTGGCCGGAAGTAATTAAAGATTTATCAGATAGAGTAATCTGGTTAGAAAAAGGAGAAATTCTTGAAGATGGTGAACCTGAAGGAATTGTTGAAAAATTTGTGCAAGAAATCCCATTACCTAAAAAACATGAAAGTGTGGCAATTGGTGATCCATTAATTAGAATGGTTGATTTAAAGAAATATTATTTCTCAGTTACACGTGGTGTTGTAAAATCTGTAGATGGTGTCACATTAACAATTAATGAGGGCGAAATTGCAAGTATCGTTGGATTAAGTGGTGCTGGAAAAACAACATTATCAAAATTAATAGCCGGACTTATTGAACCAAGTGACGGTGAAATAGAAGTTAGATTAGGTGAAGAATGGATAGATATTGCTAAAAAAGGACCACAACACAGAGGACGTGTAACCCCACACATAGGATTATTACACCAAGATTTCAGTTTATACCCTTACAAAACAATACTAGGTAACCTTACTGATGCTATTAGCTTAGATTTACCTTTAGAATTCGCAAAAATGAAATCATTACACGTTTTAACAGCAGTCGGATTTAAAGAAGAAGAAGCAGCATCCTTACTTGAAAAATATCCTGATCAAATGAGTGGTGGGGAAAGACATAGAGTAGCTATTGCTCAAGTATTAATCAAAGAACCAAATATTGTAATATTAGATGAACCTACCGGTACTATGGATCCAATTACAAGAAGACATGTAACAGAATCAATTTTAAATGCTCGTGAAGAATTAGATCAGACTTTCGTAATTATTTCACACGATATGGACTTTGTTCTAGAATGTTGTGATTCAGCAGCATTAATGCGTGAAGGAAAATTATTAGACCATGGAAAACCAGAAGATATCGTAAAACAATTAACATCACAAGAAAAAACTAAAATGCTTAATAAACAATTGTAATTATCCTTTTCCACTCCCCATTTTTAAATCTTTTTTTTTGAATTGATTTTTAAAAAATCTAAAAATTTGAAAGTAAATAATAAAAATAAAAAAAAATGGAAGAACCATTTAAAGTTTTTAATTATAAAAGGTCATATCTTGTTGTACGTTCTTGCGGAATCCTTCCAATATCTGTAATAACCTGTTTAATTTTTTCTGTAGGAAAATAACCGCCAAATTCAGAACCTGCTGCTATAGATATTTTATCCTCAAACATGGTTCCACCAATATCATTTGCTCCACAATTCAAAGCCATTTGAGTCATTTTAAATCCTAGTTTTACCCAGGAAACTTGTATGTTGGGAATACTTTCCCCAAATATAATTCTGGAAATTGCATGAAGTTTTAAATCTTCAATAGCTGTTGCTCCATGGCATGTTTTACCTAATTCATTATTTTCACCCAAAAAAGTTAATGGAACAAATTCTGTGAACCCCTTGGTTTCTTCTTGAATTTCCTTCAATAAAAATAAATGTTTAATCCTATCTTCCCATGATTCTACTGTACCATACATCATAGTTGATGTTGTTTTAATTCCTAATTCATGAGCTTCTTTAATTACATCAACCCATTCCTGAGAATTTAATTTATTGGGACATATTTGTTCCCGTATAGAATCAACCAATATTTCTGCAGAAGCCCCAGTCATAGTATCCATACCTGCATCTTTTAACTGTTTTAATGCATCATACGTAGTTATTCCAGAATTTTTAGCAGTTTGAAAAACCTCAGCAGGCGATAATGCATGTAAACAAATATCATAATTATCCTTAATTTCTTTAATCAAGTCACAATAATAATTAATACCCATTTCTTTTGTTATTCCACCAAATAAACAAATTTCTGTGGCTCCATTAGATTTTGCTTGTGAAATACTATCCAATACTTCCTCATTTGTCATCCAGTAATTTTCATGATTTCTAAATGAACAAAATTTACAGCCGATTATACAATTATCTGTAATATCTATTGCCTTATTAACAACAAATGTTACAACATCACCATTGATTTTTTTTCTTAAATTATCTGCAGTATCAAATAGTTGAAATTGATTCGCAGAATGAATCAATCTATTTGCTATGTCTGGAGTAATTTCATTATCTAAAGATTTATTATAAATATCATCCAACATTGAATCACATACCCCTAAAATAATTATGCGGTTCTTAAAATTAAATTTGAATGATATTATTAAAATATTTTTGTAAAAATAGTTATTTAAAAAAAGATATATAAAAAAAAAGAATAAATTATTGTGGTAAATGTAATTTCCATAAGTAATAAATTTCTTCTATTTTGTCTTGTTTTTTGGAACGTTTTTTGGATTTCTTTTTAAGAGTAGATTCTTCACCAGTCCAATCATCAACTACTTCATCTAAGAATTTTGCAATTTCTTCATCATAATAACGAGTACCTATTGTGTAATATTCAGGTTCATTACGAATATAAATTATACCACTTTTTTCTTTTTCATCCATTCCTCGTCCTTTTTCATCCATAATTTCAGTAATTTCTAATAATGTATCATAATATTTCTTTGCTACCATGAAGATATCTCCTTAAAATGTTATTAAAATATAATATTTATATATCTATTTAATATATTATATTAAATTTTGTATTATTCACAATCATCAAAAACTTTTTCATCGAAATGAGTTCTTTTGATTTTTTTAATTATTTTACATGAACTATCTAATTCAAACTTTTTATAATCCTTTATCTTAACCACTTCACAAGAAAGTCCCATAGATTGTAATTGTTTTTGAAGTTTTTCTGGTGAAAAATTTTGATCCGGACCAATAGCAATTATATCAGGTTTTTTCTCCAAAACTATTTTAAAAGGATCATTTTCATCACCAATAAATACATCATCAACAACTTTAAGTTTAGAAATCATTTCTGCCCTTTGTTCTTGATTCATTATTGGAATTCTTTTGTGTTTTTCAACTGTTTTGTCCGTTGCAATAACAACAAACAATTCTGCACCAGCACCACCTAATTTTTTTGCTTCTTCCAAATAAAAAGCATGCCCTGGATGAATGATATCAAATGTTCCTGAAGCCATTACTTTAATAATATCCGCCCCTATTTCTGAAATTGAATTGTATCTTCAAAGTTTATTACTCCTTTATATAAAGCAGAACCTATAACAACATAATCTGTTCCCAAATCATATAATACTTTCAAATCATCTAAAGAAGTTATTCCACCAGAATATATGATTGGTATGGATAAATTTGACAATAATTCTTTAACTGGCTTTAAATCAATTCCTTTTAATAAACCTTCAACATCAACATTGGTAAATAAAATAGAACCTGCACCTTTTTCTTCAAAAATTTTAGCATATTCTAATGGTGATTTATCCGTGAATTCTGTCCACCCGTGTGTTACCACTTTATTATCTTTACTATCTAAAGAAACACAAATTCTCTCTGAACCATATTCTTCAGATAATTGTTCAATATATTCCGGATTTTTAATTGCCATTGTTCCAATAATTACCGTGGTGATTCCAGCATCCAATAATTTTTTTGCATCATCTAATGTTCTAATTCCACCACCCATCTGAACAGGAACTTGTGATTTTTCAATAATTTTCTTAACTATGTTTAAATTTTCACCACTACCTAAAGCCCCATCCAAATCTACTACATGTAAACGTTTAGCACCTTTTTGAATCCAGTTCATTGCTACTTCATCCGGATTATCTATTATCACTTGTTCCGTTCCAGGTTCACCTTGAACTAATTGAACACATTTTCCATTTTTTAAATCAACTGCTGGTATAATTATCATTAAATCAACTCATTATGGCTTATTAAATTATAGTTTATTAAATCAAATATTTTTAATTTTCTAAAAAATTAAAATAATTTAAATTATAATTAACATAACTTATTAATAATAAAAAAATAATTGAGTTGGTATTAAATGAGAAGAGTTGCATTAAAAATAGCATATATTGGAAGCAAATTCCATGGATATCAACGACAACCCAATTACAGAACTGTCGAAGGAGAACTATTAAAAGCTTTTTTTGAAGCGGGAGTAATTGAAGATACATGGAAAGCCCATTATTCTGTTGCAGGTAGGACCGATAAGGGAGTCCATTCTACAGGAAATGTAATATCATTTATTACTGATGAAACTATTAGAATCAATTATTTAAATGGATTATTACCGAAAGATATTAAAATAATTGGTGAAGCAAAAGTTCCTTATGGATTTAAAGTAAGATTTCCTCTATCTAGAACATATACATATATACAGCCATTTAATCCATTTGAAACTGACCAGTTAGACTTTGAAAAAATGAAAAAAGCTATGAAATATTTTATAGGTGAACACAATTTCAGAAATTTTTCAAAAAGACATGAAAAAAATCCCAATAGGAAGATTTTTGACATGGACATGACTGTCGAAGATAATGTCATATTATTTACTGTTGTTGGTGAAAGTTTCTTATGGAATATGGTAAGAAAAATGGTTACCTCCCTGATTATGGTTGGTAAAAACGAACTGGAAACTGAAGATATCAAAAGATTATTACAGCCAATAGAATTAAGAGAAACTATACGATTAAGACCTGCACCAGCTAATGGATTAATCTTAAGTGATATGAATTACAAGAATATCAAATTCACGGAACATGAATATTCAAAAGAAAAACTTATAGAAGAATTAAAAAAAGAATTTATGATTAACGAACAAGAAAAATATGCTGATGCTAAAATTATCGATTTACTTCAAGGACATTAAGTGATATTATGAAAATAGGAATTGTACTGGGAACTAGACCCGAAATTATTAAAATGTCATCCCTTATTGATGAAATTAATAAACATGATGATGAATGTGTAATTATTCACACCGGACAACATTTTGATGATGAAATGTCTAAACAATTTTTTATTGATTTGAACTTGCCATTACCTGACTATAATATAGGTATCGGTTCAAATACTGCAATTAAACAGATAAGCATTATCATTTCGGAGCTTGAAAAAATATTAATTGATGAAAAAATTGACATCGTTTTAGTTCAAGGAGATACTAATGCTGTTTTAGCTGGTGCTTTAGCTGCAAATAAACTAAAAATCCCTGTAGGACATGTTGAAGCAGGACTTAGATCATTCGATAAAGACATGCCTGAGGAAAATAATAGAATAATTGCTGATAATTGTTCAAGTTTATTTTTTGTACCCACTAAAGAAAATGCTATAAACTTACAAAATGAAGGAATAAATCATAAAGATATTCATGTTACAGGAAATACTATTGTCGATGCATGCAAAAGGAATTTAAAAATTGCTATAGAAAAAAGTGGTGTTAAAGATATCATAAAATATGATAAGTATATCGTATTAACTTTACACAGGGCCGAAAATGTTGACAATCCCGAAAGATTAAAAAATATAGTTAGAAGTTTACTTAAATTGGAATATAATATAGTGTTCCCACTTCATCCGCATACAAAAAAATCACTGGAAGAAAATGATTTATATGAACAAATGCTTAAATCATCACACATACAGATAACAAAACCTTTGGGTTATTTGGATTTTTTATATTTATTATCAAAAAGTTCTTTAGTGCTAACAGATTCTGGAGGAATTCAGGAAGAATCAATTACATTAAATATCCCTTGTGTAACATTAAGATATAATACAGAAAGACCAGAAACTATTTCTGCAGGTGGAAATATTTTGGCCGGAACAGAAGAAAAAGAAATTAAATACAACATTGAAAGTATATTAAATAATGAAGAAGTATATGAAAAAATGGCAAATGCCGTTAATCCATATGGAAATGGAGATAGCTCAGAAAAAATATATTCCATAATTAAGGATGCTTTTGAAAATAACAGACTAAAAATTAAATCATCCGATACGATAGTGGATTTTGAAGGATATTTGATGAAAAATATAACTAATGATATTACAGTTGAAGAATTTGAAAATGAAAATAAAAATCAGATTATTGAACAGATTTTTTACAATGGTTTGCCCGAATTTATTGATGAAAAAACTAATTTGAAAAATAAGAGCATTATAATTAAAAAATTTAAACAACGAACATGATAGGAAATGATTGTGATGAATTTTGATAATAAACAAATAGGAATATTCGGTTTAGGACATATTGGTTTACCTACTGCTGCCATATTAGCTAACAACAACATCCACGTTTTAGGCGCGGATGTTAATGAAAACACTGTGAATAACATAAACCAAGGAATTTGTAATTTTGAGGAACCGGGTCTAAATTCATTAGTTAAAGATGCTGTGAAAAACAATTATTTATCTGCAACAACCGATTTAGAATATGTTGCCAATACCTGTGACATAATTATCGTTATCGTTCCAACACCAATTTTTGAAAATAAAAAGGCAGACTTAACTTATGTGATTTCTGCTTGTGAAAGTATTAAAAAAGGACTCAAAAAAGGTAATCTTGTAATTATAGAAAGTACAGTCCCACCCGAAACAGGAATAAATGTTATCAAACCATTACTTGAAGAATCAGGATTAATATGTGGAGAAGATTTTTATCTTTCATACAGTCCTGAAAGAGCATTACCCAACAATACCATTTTTGAAATGACTCATAATGCAAGGATAATTGGAGGTTTCAATGAAAAAAGCGCTGATTTAACGGCACAATTATACTCATATATTACCCAAGGAGAAATAATTAAAGTAAAAAATATTACAAGTGCAGAAATGGTTAAATTAATGGAAAATACGTATCGGGATGTGAATATTGCTTTGAGTAACGAATTAGCTAAAATTTGTGAAAAAATTAATGTGAATGCCAATGAAGTTATCAACGCTGCTAATTACCACCCAAGAGTAAATTTACATACACCAGGACCTGGAGTGGGTGGTCACTGCATTCCAATTGACCCTTATTTCCTAATTGAAATTGCTGAAAAATATGGTGAAACGGCCAAATTAATCTCTGATTCACGATTAATAAATGACAGTATGCCAGACCATGTTTTAAGCATATTATCCAAATTTAATGATGGAATATCTACTGTAAGTATTTTAGGGATAGCATATAAAGGTAATGTGGATGATGTTAGAGAAACACCTTCAAAAAAATTAATTGAATTATTAATCAAAAACGGATACAGAGTTGTTGCTAATGATCCGATTGTCAAAAAAGAAGTTATTGAAACATTCAATGTTGATTCAGTTAGTTATGAAGACTCTTTGAAAAGTGACTGTATTATCATAATGACAGATCATGACATGTATAAAGAATTAAAACCGGAACAAGTAAAAGATAAACTAGTTATTTCAACAAAACCAATTTTAGACAGCGATAAATTTAGAGAAGCCGGAATAAATTTCCAAGCAATTGGAGATATTGTACTTTAACAGGTTGTTTTATGAAATTACTTGTATTTGAATATTCAAGCATTTGTTTAAATGAAACTTTATTATCCGAAGGATTTAATATGTTAAAAAGCGTATTGGATGATTTGGATAATAATCCTTTTTTTGACATTTATTATCTGATTAACAGGAGTATTGAATCCTTTGATTATGAAAATCTAAAATCAATATATCTTGATGATGATTTGTTTACATGGTTGAAAAATAATTCTAAAGACTATGACTATGCATTATTCATAGCCCCAGAAGACGATTTAATTCAATACAACATTACAAAAATTTTAGAAGATAATAATGTGACAATTATTGGCTCAGATAGTAAGTCTTCATATATCTGTTCCAGTAAAAAGTTAACGTATAACAAAGTACCTGACAATATATTAAAAATCAACACCATAAAATGTAAAACTGATGAAATTGATTATGATATTATCAAACGTAAAATTAATAAAAATAAATTTATAATTAAGCCAGATGATAAGACTTCCTCTGATTTGATATATATAATTACTGATGAAAATTCATTTAATAAAGTAAAAAATATTTACAAAAGAAACCATATTGATTATTTATTGGTTCAGGAATACATAGAAGGAAAACCAATAAGTGTAAGTTTAATATGTAATGAAAACAGTATGGTTTGTTTAAGCATCAATTCGCAGGAAATTATACAAAACGATAATAGAATAAAATATATTGGTTGTGAAACTCCAATAAAACATCCATTAGAAAAGGAAATAATTGAAATTTCAAACATAATTGTTAATAGTATTCCCGGTTTAAAAGGATTTATAGGAATTGATTACATTATTCAAAAAGAAAAAATAGTTTTCATTGAAATAAATTCAAGAATAACCACGCCATACATAGTTTTACAAAAGATTTGTAATCAAAATTTAACAAACGGCATCATAGATTATGTTATAAATAATAAAACAGTTGAACTAACATTTGAAAAACAAGGAAAATTTTTTAGGTAATGTTATTATGAAAATTTTAGGATTAGACATTGGTGGTGCAAATACAGACTGCACAATTATCGAATTAAAAAATGATGAAATAATTTCCATGAAAAATGATAGAGAATATTTTCCAATGTGGAAAAACAATACCCAGCTTCAGGAATGCTTACATAAATTAACAGAAAATGATCCAGATATTGATGTAATATGTGTTTCAATGACTGCAGAACTGGCCGATGGATACACAAGCAAAAAAGAAGGAGTTTTAGACATATCCCACCAAGTTATAAAAGTATTTAATGAAAAAATAGTATATTTTGTAACGTTTGATGGTTTAAAAACTTATGATGAACTTAAAAAAAATCCATTAAGTGCAGCTGCTGCGAATTGGATTGGTACAGCGGAAATAATAAAATATATCGAAAAAGATTGTATTTTTATGGACATAGGTTCCACAACAACAGACATTATCCCCATAAAAAATCATAAGGAATATGCCTTGGGACATACTGATTTAGAACGTCTTTCAACAGGTGAATTAATATATACTGGTATGCTTCGTACAAATTTAACTTCAATTGTACATACAGTTCCCATACACAATAAGAATACTCGTGTAAGCAGCGAACTTTTTTCTATTACTGCTGATGTTCACAGGATACTGGGCAATATTGAAGAGGACGAATACACCTGCCCAACACCTGATGGAAATAAAAAGGACATTATATCATGCAAACGTAGACTTGCCCGATTAGTATGTGCAGATTTGGATTCCCTTGAAGATGAAGAAATTATTAAATTAGCAGAATATATTGAAAAAAAACAGATTGACCAGATATACTCTGGATTAAAAGAAGTTGTTGAAAGAACAAAAATAAAAACTGTACTAATTACATCCATAGGACATGGAAATCTCTGTGAAAAAGCTGCCAAGAAACTAAACTTAAATATAATATCCCTGGACAAGTACATGAGTAAAAAAGCTACAAATGTATTGACAGCAATTGGAGCTATACAAATGTATCTTGATAAATTAAATGAAAAAATAGTATTGATAAAGAATGTATGATCTAATACCATACATCTTTAATATTAATTAAATAAGCAAATATGTTTGCACCCAAATGTAAGAAAACACTGACAAACAATATGATAACAATCATTTCCCAACTTAAATTAATTACTAATGAAACAAATAACAATGCAAATACAACAAAATCTAATTGATCTAACAGAGGTACCGGTTTTCCACGTTCAAAATTTAATCTTCTTTTAATAAAACTTCCTATTGCATCTCCTATTAAAGCTCCAAAACCTAATAAAAAACCCATTAATAAACCTTGAGGGATACTTCCAGAGATAACTGTTATTTGAGAAGCAGATATGTTAAATAACCCTGATGCAATACCACAATCAGCTAAAAAGCCCAAAATTCCGCCAACAATCATTCCTAATAATCCACCACCAATTAAACCCCGCCAGGTGCATCCATCACCAATCAATCGTCGGCCATCCCAAGCATATTTACCAAAATCCATTGGTGTTCCACCACCAAAGACTAATGCAGAACCATTAGAAAAATATGCGGGAATCATCAAATATATAGAATACAAAATAATTGTTATAAAATCCATTTTAATCCTCAATGTTCCATTAAATATTATAATATAATATTTCAAAATTAATTTATAAAAATTTTTCTAAGTTAAAATTTATTACGATATTAAAATGAATATAAAATTTTTATTAATATTTTTTTAATTATTTTTCATAGCATATCCCATTTAACAATCTTTAAATTAATTTAACAAATCTTATAGAAAAAATAATATAATAAAAAGTATATCATAGTAACAACAAATAAACTAATTAATATTAAATAATGAAATACCAAATTTATAAAAAAAATTATTATATTTAAAGAATATCTAAGTTAGGGGATGGATTTGATTGTCAATAATCTCTAAAACAAAAAGTTTATGTCCAGAATGTCTAAAAATTTTGGATGCTGAAGTATACACAAAAAATAATGCAATATATATTACAAAAACATGTCCAGAACACGGAAAATTTGATAATACTTACTGGCATGATGAAGAAGCTTATAAAAAAGCTTTAAAATATGGGGCAGAACCTCACAAATTAAATAATCTTAAGGAAGAATTGAATGGGGAATGTCCTTCAAACTGTGGATTATGTAAAGAGCATGAAAGTCAAACAATATTAGGTCTGATTGATGTTACCAACAGGTGTAACTTATCCTGTCCTATATGTTTTGCTAACGCTGCAAAATCAGGTACATTATATGAACCTTCTCAGGATGAAATTAGACAAATGCTTAAAAATTTAAGAAAAAACCAACCGGTTGCAACACCCGCAATACAATATTCCGGTGGAGAACCTACTGTACGAAAAGACATAGTAGAACTTATCAAAATTGCAAAAGAAGAAGGGTTTACTCATACACAAATTGCAACCAATGGTATAGCTTTAGCAAATGATGAAAATCTAGCTAAAGAACTTAAACAAGCAGGTCTTAACACAGTTTACTTACAATTTGATGGGGTTACTGAAGAACCATACATCAAAACCCGTAATGCTAATATTTTAAGTAAAAAAATAGAAGCTATTGAAAATTGTCGAAAAGCCAGATTAGGTATTGTTTTAGTTCCAACATTAGTTGAAGGAATAAACAATGACCAAGTTGGAGACATTATCAAGTTTGCATTAGATAATATTGATGTAATACGTGGAGTTAATTTCCAACCGGTATCCTTTGCAGGAAGAACTCCTTCAGATCAAGTTGAAGAACAACGTATTACCATCGATGACTTTATGAAAAATGTTGAAAAACAAACCGATTTCAATATCACCGAAGATGCTTTCTATTCCGCATCAACTGTTGCACCAATATCCGATTTAATATCAGCAATGAGTGGAACTGAAGCTGAAGTAGCATTAACATGCCACGAACATTGTGGAATTGGAACATACGTCTTTAAAGAAGAAGATGGCAGTGTTATCCCTATCACAGATTTTATTGATGTAGATAAATTCATGAATTTGATTGAAAAAAGTATTCCGGATATTCAAAAAAATTCCAGAATTTCCAAAACTAAAACAATTGCACGTGCATTAAAAGAATTACCTAAAACAGTGGATACCAAAAAATCACCATCTTACATAGATATTATTGAATTACTTAAAAATATCTTTATCAAAAAGGATTATAATGCTTTAGGTGACTTCCACGTAAATGCTTTATTGATTTCATGTATGCATTTCATGGATCCGTTTAACTTTGACCAAGATAGAGTACGTAGATGTGTAATTCACTATGCAACACCTGATGGTAGAATTATTCCATTCTGTTCTATGAATAACATATACAGACCGAATATAGAAGAAAAATTCAATATCCCATTAAACTCAGACAGGGCTAGAGAAATTTTGGCAAACTTAAATAAACAATAACGGTTTAGTTAACCCCCTTTTTATTTATTTTATAATATTTTTAAAGATTATACTATTTTTATAAAAAATACTTAATTTTAGCTTATTTAAAGTAATAAACACAAGTTATATTTAAAATAACGAATTAAAAAATTTTAAAAAAACATTACATTTTCAAAAAAATCCTAGAAAAAAAGTTAAATTATTAATAATAGATAAAATAAAAATTAAATACGTAATTATTTAAAAAGATATGCGTAAATATGTAATATCTATCCAATATGTAAAAAAAATCTTTTAATAATTACAAATATGTTTATTAAAAATACTTAGAAATTTTGGAGGAAAAATGTAATGGCAAAATTACCATTAACTCCGTTAGGACGAATTATTAAAAACGGAGGAGCTGAACGAGTTAGTGAAGATGCTAAAATAGCATTATCTGAATATTTAGAAGAAATTTCTACAATAATCGCAGAATATGCATTAGAAAATGCTGAAACTAATGGAAGAAAAACTTTAAAAGCTGAAGATATAGAAGTAGCATATAAAAATATGTTTTAACTACTCTTCTCATTTTTTTTAATATTATCAAACTCCTCATCTGACAAATCCAAATTTATAAAATAAATTAAATCTTTTTCTATTATTTTAAAAGCTACTACTTTAAAATCATAACTAAAAAAATTATTTTTTAAAAAAACAATATTTAGTGAAGCTATTGGAAATATCTTTCTTTCACCAATGTTTATAGAATCCAATAAATATTTTTTAGATATCATAGAAAAACCTACTGGGTTAAAACTTTAATTAATTCACGTAATCTATCTCTTCTAAGAATATAGAATAATATTTTAATTAAATTAAATAATAATATATCAAATTTAACATTTACATCAGATTTAACTAAAAATTTATTCATTTCCGGAGTTAAATATAATTTAAAATTCAATGGATATAATGGTGCTGCCAAAGCCCATAATAAAGTACATAATTTTATAGTCAAATCATTTTCTAAAAGACCCATATTTAAAATTACATAGGATTCATCAAACTTCACCATTTTGATTATTAATTTTATAATATAATATAAATCGCCTTTTGAATCATCCAGTAAAGGTAATACTTGTTTAATTTTATCAAAAGTGCCTTCTTCATTTTCCGAAGATGTATTTTCAATTTCTTCTGATTTTTCATCGTTTAACTTCAATTCAAAAATATCTAATGTTTTAGAAAAAAAAGAAGCTTGCAATTTTAGATAAACTATTTTTTCAATAGTGAAAAGAAATATATTAAAAAATAAAAAATTTATCTTAATATCAAACGAATAATCTAAATTATTATTTTTTAAAATTATATGTATATGCCATGTTTTTAAAAATATTAAAAAAAGTGATAATGCTAAAATAAATAATATTACCAACAATATTTCTATAATCATGACAATTCAAACTCATTATTTTTAATTGAAAAATTAAAATATTAACTTTTTATCCGGACTCTTTTTTAATTTTTGTTTTTATTTTATCAATACTGGACTCTGATGGTAATTCAGTAGCAGGAGTCTCCTTAGCATTGTTAAGTACACCCATTACAACTTTACTGACACCAGATAATAATCCTTCCAAAGAGTCATCTTTATTAATTTGAACCAATTCAACACCATTTGGTCCAGGAATATTCTTATAAACAATTAACAAAGCTACAGGATCAATGGATCCACCACCACCAGTTCCACCAATACCTGTTTCATTTGTACCTTTATTATCTGCAACACCTACTCCAAAACCTAATGATGTTTTTGATATAGGAATAATAAGTTTATCATCAGCATCAATTGGAGTTCCAACAATACTATTTGTATTCATAACTTTTTGTATTTCATTCAAAGTCTTTTCAATTGAGTTATCAAGATTCATATTAAGTCCTCAAAAAATATATCTTATAATAAATGTTATTATTTATCATTAAAATAGTTATGTAAAAATTATTATAAAAATAGTTATTAATAAAAAGGTTATGCCGTGAGCCGGACTTGAACCAGCGACATCCAGATCTTCAGTCTGGCGTTCTCCCATCTGAACTATCACGGCAACAAAAAAAATTATGGGCCGAACGAGATTCGAACTCGCGATCCCCTCCACGTCAAGGAGGTATCATACCTCTAGACCATCGGCCCAGAAATATCTCTTTTAAAGACTAATATTATATTAATAATTTATAATATATATACTTTATGGTAGTTTATAGAATTAATTTTTGGAACGACTAGATAATTTATGAATAATAAACTCCCCAATCAAACCACCTATTCCAGATAATATACTACAGAATATTATTGAAAGAATAACTGTGTATAAATCTTTAGTAGCAATAAATGTTATTAAACCAACAACTATCCCTATTGAAGAAGATATTTCCATAGAATCCTTATAACTCATACGTGGAATTATCATAACAGACATTATTCCTGCTAAAATTAAAGACGTGCAAATTACAGCCATCAAAGGATACATATTCTGAGTTGCAAATGCCATTACATCAGCAGGTAATTCAGCTGATCCCAACACTAATTGAATTCCTATCAATGAAAAGAAGAAAAAATCAACTAATCCTATCATCAACGAAAATAATCTGAATATCAAACTATTTCTTGGAGAAAATGCTGGTTTAGATTGGATGATTATTGTTTGAGTAGTTTTAGAATCATTTTCAAGATTATTAACATTTAAATCATTGAAATTAGGAATACTATCTAAATTGTACTGTAAATGTAAATTTGTAGAACCACAATGTAAACATGCACCTGTTTCCCTAGGATTTAATGAGTTACATGAAGCACATATTTTATTATATGAAATCTCTGGAAGAATTATATCATTTAATATCATTTTTAATTCTGTTTCATTAGCAGCAAACTCTAATGTATGTCCACAATTTTCACATTTATAAAAGTTTAAAGGAAGTTTTTCATCAACCTCAACAAATTTTTTACAACTTCGACATACTATAAAACTCATAATAATCAATTCTTTATTTAACTCTTTATAATTATATTTAATTTATTTAATAAATTATTTTATATTTTTTCAGCTTTTAAATATGTTCGTTTACCTTCTGTTATTTTTACATCAACAAAAGAACCTATTTGAACATCATCCACTATAACGTTTTTATAGGAATTAGTATATCCTACAAAACCACCAGAGCTTCCTTTACCAGTAATCAATACTTTTTGAACAGTCCCTTCATATTTTTTATTATTTTCCAACATTACATCGGTTTTAACTTCATTAATCCTATGGGAACGTTCTTTCATGACTTTATGATCAATTTCAGGTAATGTGTTGGATTTAGCTCCGGGTCTATGCATATATTTTGAAATATGAATTATATCTGGTTTGACTTCATATAACATATCAATAGTCTTTTCAAAATCATCATCAGTTTCTGTAGGATAACCTACAATAATATCCGTTGCAATAGATAAATCTGGAATTTCACTTCTAAATTGATTTATCATATCATAATACTCGTCTAAACCATGTAACCTATTCATTTCTTCTAAAACCTTAGAACTACCTGTTTGAACAGGAATGTGTACAAAATTATAAATTTTTTCATTATTTTTAAAGGCAGATATAACTTCATCCAATTGACCTTTAAGACTTTTTGGATGCATCATCCCAACACGAATACGGAAATCCCCTTCAATAGAAGCAAGTTTATTCAATAATTCGGAAAATGATTCGCCTGAATCTAAACCAAAACAAGCTGAATCCTGTGCTGTAACCTGTAATTCTTTACAACCCTGCGATATTGCCATTTTAGCTTCATCAACAATTGTTTCAATAGGATAACTTACCAGATGACCTCTTGCTATCCTAGTACAACAAAAAGTACATGAACCATTACATCCTTCAGAAATTTGTAATATATGAGTTAATGAATTAAAATCCTTGTTATGTGTACCTGCTTTGATAAGTGAAGTTTTTCCACATTCGTGTACAACTTCGCCATTAATTGACTTATTTACCACTTCATTAATTTTATCAATTTTATGGGGTCCAATCCAACAGGCATCACCCGCAAATTTATTTAAACGTATTGGATCAACTTCAACCATACATCCCCCAACTATTAATTTTTTATCGGGAAATTCTGTTTTTATTTTGTTAATCCGAGTAATCATCTTTTGTTCGGTGGGTAACTTAACATAACATGTATTTAATATTACAACATCCGCATCGTCTATATTATCAACCAACTCATGTTCATCACTTAACAAAGTAGTCATAATCTGACCATCAGCCTGATTAAAGGTACAACCATAACTTTCTAAATAAACTTTCATCGAATCACAATTAATTATAACTTTTTTCTTTAGAAGTTGTTTTAACAACATATTCTGTTAAATCATATTTAACTTTAGACTTGTCTTTTGAAGATAATAATTTACCATATACTCTTTTTATAACCCTAGCATATGCAAAACCTTTTTTCATATTTCTTTCTAAAGTTTTTATACCATAAACTTTGAATTTTAAACCATTTATCTCCCCAATATCACCGATGGAAATAATAAATTCTTGTTCAACTTCTATCTTATGAGAAATAACATTTCCCTGATTATCAATGGAAATACCAATCCTGGCTAAAGTATCTAATGATTTAACCCAAATTGTTTTAATATCAACCACAGGACATTCATAAACTCTGTTTCCATCATTATTTTCAATTGATGTAACTTCAACATCCTTATCATCAATATATAATAAAGTTCCTGTTTCTAAATATTCATCAGAATATAATTTAATGCTAGTTTTCCATGATTTTTCAAATTCACTTATAATTACCCTTACATCAAGTTCATATGCTTCTTCAGGAGCAATTTCGTGATAAACATGATTACATTCTAAACATTGAACCAGCAATTCCTTATTCTTTTTCCCTTTAGATTTTAATATTTCATAGTCATCATATCCACAACTAGGACATACCATCATTCTTCCCCCTTATTTTTCAAATATTGTTCAACCAATCCACCATTTTCTAAAATATTTAACATTGTTGGGTCAAAAGGTTTAAATTTGACCGTATTTTCTTTTGTTATGTTAGTAATTGTTCCTTCTTCAACATTTACTTCAACAATATCCCCTTCATCCACACCAATATCTGCCGTAATTACAGGTAACCCAATATTTATAGCATTTCTATAAAAAATTCTTGCAAATGATTTTGCTATAACAACTGATACTCCAGCTGTTTTTATGGCAACAGGTGCTTGTTCTCTTGATGAACCACATCCAAAATTCCAACCGGCAACAATGATATCCCCTTCATTAACCTTTTGTGAAAATTCAGGATCTTCTGCTTCCATTACATGATCAGCTAAGTCTTGAGGATTGAATGTTCTTAGGTACCGTCCAGCAATTATTACATCAGTATCTATACTATCTCTAAATTTCCATACTTTCCCTTTCATTATATCCATTTTTTCCACCTACTCTTTGATTATGGCTCCATGATTTTTTCCTTTTGTAAAGCAGATATCTGTATTATTTCCTGCAATATCTCTTAATTCTTTTTTCAATTTATTTGATAACGAATCTGTTATTCCAAAACAGGTAGGTCCAAATGAACTCATACCAACACAAGGAATCCCGATATCATCCATGTTTTTTAATAAATTATTTATTTTAGAATCTTGTAAATCTCTTTCTATTTTCTTAAATCCTATTGATTGAATTTTTTTTACTGAATCCCCAAAACTATCAATATCCACTTCAAGAACAGAAGGCATTAATTTCATCAATGTTAAGTAACATATCCTTTCCACATCATTTATGTTTATAGGAGAATATGATTGAAATATATTTATTTCTTCGTTTCCGGAAGCTCCCTGTGAAATTTTTGGAGTTACAAGAATTATATCCCAATCCTCCGGAAAATCATATCTTGCCAATAATGGAGGTGGTGAAACTTTTGATGCTGAAGAAGGCAAATAATCCTTTTTAACTGATTTTTTATGACCTCCATCAACAATTAAACCACCTTTATCAAAGGAATGTACACCAATACCACTAGTTCCTCCTCTTTGAATTATTTTAGCCAATTCATAACCATTTAAATTCACATGATTTAATGAAGAAATTAGTTTTGCGGTTGATAATGCCAATTGTGTACCTAAACCCAATCCATGATGAATCTGGTAAGTTTCATTAATTTTTAATGAGTAATCTGTTTCAATTTTAAGATACTCTTTAATTTTCTTGGCTGCTTCCAATATTTTTGATTCATATATTTCCTTGTTTGAAAGAGAAATATTTTCATTAAATTCAACAATTGTATCGTCATTTGTCTCCAAACATTCCATTTTTAATGATGGTTTTTCTAAGGTAATTCCTATACCACCATCCAACCGACCTTCTAATCCATTTAAATCTATTAAAGATAAATGTAATCTTGCAGAAGTTTCTATTTCCAAAATAATACAACCTAATGAATGATACTTAAAATTATAAACTATATTTATCTATGTTAATAATTATTTATACAATTTTTTATGAACAACTTATAAAAACTTGGACATGTAAGGTCCATCTTTGTGATATCCCAACTTTCTATAATAATCTCGGACTCCAATACCACTTATTATCAACAATTTATCCTTGTTAAATTCTTCTTTAGCAATAGATTCTGCTTTTTTAAGTAGTTCAGCACCGTAACCCCTATGTTGCCATAACTGATTATCATTTTTTCCGATTTCTTGCATTTGCCCATAGACATGTAATTCCCTAATCAAAGCACTGGTATTTGTAATTTCAGGCCGGAATACATTTTTGGAAGGAATTCTCAATCTTGTAAATCCAATAAGTATGTCATTTTCTTGATCTTCAATGGATAAGAATATTTCTTTTCCTCCAGTAACATCATAGTCCGTTCTTAATAATTCGATATTGTCATAATCAGGTTCTACACCATGCGCTTTTTTATGACCTACTTCCCGGCACCTAATACATTGACATTGGACATTTTCCTCTTCCAACCTATTATAAACCAATTCACCTAGATTAGACTTTTTAACACCCGCATCAATTAAAGTTGCTGGAATATCCCTTTGAATTCTCATAGTTCGTACCCATTTAGGAAGAATTTTTTTAATTTCAACAATTAAATCAACAGCTTCCTCTGAAGAATATGGTTCATACTCACCTTTTTTCCACATATCATAAAACTCAGAACCTTCAGTAACCAAACAAGGATAAATTTTTAGCATATCCGGAGAAAATGATTCTTCAGTAAATAATCGTTTGAACATATTTAAATCACTGTCAAACGTAGAGAATAATCCTGGCATCATATGCATAGCTACTTTAATTCCAGAGTCTCTTAATAATTGATTTGCTTCAATAACATCCTGAATAGTATGTCCCCTATCTACACGTTTATAACGATAATTATATAATGTTTGAACTCCGAGTTCGACCCGTGTAACACCATAATTTAACATTCGGTTAATTTCTTCAGTTTTTGAATAATCAGGTCTTGTTTCAAAAGTTAAACCTACACACCTTACTTTACTGTGTTCATTCGTTTTTTGAACATCTTTAAGATATAAAAAATCGGATGGAGGAACTATTTCAATTTCTCTCTGATTTTTAGGAATTTGAGAACTAACTTTTTCAAAATCATTCATAGCCCTTAAACATTGAGTAACAAACCATTCCTGGTAATCTAATGTTCTGGAAGCAAAAGTTCCACCCATAACAATTAATTCTACTTTATCAATAGGATGTCCAATATTATTAAGTTGATATAATCTATTAAATGTTTGTATATATGGATGAAATTCAAACATCCTTGCCCTTAAAGCGGCAGGTTCTTCACCAGTATAACTTGGTGGTGCAACACTGCTTTCCGGACAATATTTACAACGACCATGAGGACATTTGTGAGGACTACACATAACTGCAACTATTGCCACTCCAGAAATAGTCCTGGATGGTTTTTTCATCAATATTGGCCTCAATAATTCCAATTCCTGAGAATTGGCAAACTGCAATATCTTTGAATTACTCATAAAACCCGGCAAATTTAATTCTCTACATGTTTGAATTTTTAATTTTTCTAATTCTTTTTTAGTAGATATGTTATTATCAATTGCTTTTTTAATGATTAATCTACATGCTTCTTCCATATTATTCAAACACTCCTAAAAATTATAAACATATAAATAATGTATTGTTTAAATTATACATATAATATTATAAAAAGATATAAGGTGATTTTAATGAAAACTTCTAAAATTATAGGTAAAAAAGTTCTAGATTGTAATGCTAACGATGTTGGAAAAGTTCAAGATGTTGATATAGATATCAAATCCAACAATATTAATGAGATAATTATTAATTCAGGTGAACTAAGTTTAAGAAAAGTAAATATTGAAGTAACACCAGATATGATTGCACAAGTAGGCGATTATTTACTATTAAATGTATCTAAATCAGAAATAACTGCTGAACAGTCAAAAGAAAATCCTGATGCAGAAATAGTCAATCCAAATGATTTAGAAGAAAAAAAATAAATCAAAATGATTTATTTATTCCTTTTTTCTTTCCTGTAATACCTTAATAGCTTCAGGGAATTCTTTTCTAAATTCCATTACTTGTTCTGTTGGGATTGAAAAACTAATTCTTATATATTTATCTCCAAATAATTTACTAGTATAATTTCCTTCACGTACAAATATACTTTTTTCTTTTAATAGATACTCAGAAATTTCTTCAGGAGTTAAACCAGTACCTGAAACATCCACAGTCATCATGTTACCATCAACTGGATATAATGGTAAAAATACTCCCGGAACTTCATCAATAGTTTCTTTAATTATTTCCTGATTTTTGAAACAAGTTTCCTTAACTTCAGTAATCCATTCATTTTTACTTTCTAAACCAGCAATTCCTGCTTCTTGTGCTAATGAATTAGTTCCCAAATCATTTATAACACTTGCCCTCATTTTTCTGATTAATTCAGGTGAACTTATTACAGACCCTATTCTTAATCCAGCCATACCGAAAATTTTTGAGAAACTATAAATTGTTATTGTATGTTCAGGAGCATAATGAGCTACCAAATGATGTTCTCTTGCAAAATCCTTGTAAGTTATATCATGTAACACATAGATATTGTTTTCTTTAGCAATTTCTGCAATTTCTTTAATTTCTTCTTCAGTATATGTGTATCCCATAGGATTCATAGGATCAATTAATATAATCATTTTTGTCTGTAAATCTATATTTTCCTTAATGAGTTCTGGTGTTAATTTATAACCACATTCTTCATTATAAATTGGAATTTCTTTTACATGATGTCCAAACCTATTACAGAAATTGTTAATGATTAAGTAACCAGGATCAGATGCTATAGTATTGGTAGTATGATGTAATGTTGTACTAATAGCCAAATATAATGCTTCAGTTGCACTAGCAGTAATCTGTATATCGTATACCTCTTTATCAAGATCCAAATCTTTTAAAATTAATTCCTTTAATTCAGGAAAACCTTCTGGTGGTGGGTACTTACAATAATTTCTTTTTCTTGCTGCTTCAATTAATGCATTTTCTATATGTTTATCTTTTTGTAAGTGATTTGTATTTTGTCCCATCCAAATTAAATCTTCTTTCTTATACAAATAATCAAAAAATTCGTTAACTGAATTAAAACCAGTGGGAATTTTCTTTTCCTTCTTTTTAAATACCATAATTTAACTCCTTAAATTGTTTATGAAATACCCCTATCTGTTATCTCAAAAGAAACTGTTTGCCCCGGAGATTTATTTTTATGTCTTTGCAATGTGGCAGTTCTTGTTAAAGAACCCAAATTTCTTTCTATTTCTATAATAATTTTACTCCAATATTTTAATACTGTTCCACCTATAGGCTCCACAATTAAATCATCAGAATCAAAAGGAGAATATATCTGATTTGTTATAACAACAGCTATGTCAAACTGTCTGCTTAAAGTTAATAATTTAGCCATCAATCTACCTAATTTTTTATTGATTTCTGACGGATCTCCATCTTCCACTCTATAGAGTGCAACAATAGAGTCTATAATTAAAATATCTATGGAACTATCTTCTTGTAATAAGCGTTCTATATTTTGAATTTCAAGTAATTGTTCATCAAATGTTTTTGGCTCTAATAAAAATATGTTTCGCGCTATTGAATCAAAATCAGATGCTGCTATTTGTTGAATTCTCTCTAATGACAAACCACCTTCTGTATCCATATAAATTGCTTTAGAACCATTTTTAGTCGATTCATATAATATTTTTAAAACAATGTTTGTCTTTCCACAACCGGGTGGCCCATAAAATTGAGTAATTGCTCCTTTTTCTATACCCCCACCCAAAAGTTCATCTAATGAAGAAGATGTTGGAATAAGAACTGATTGTTTTAAATCTGAAAGTGTTTTCATTAAATATCTCCATCAAATTTATAGACATAAATCTAATTATTTATTTATTTATTATCCTATAAAAATATTTGAGATTTCAATTTTTAAGAAGAATTATGAGTCCCCGACAAAATTATTTTTTTGATAGAATAAAAGTATTACTAAATAATAATAGTAATAATCTTTGTTCTTATTCTAAAAAAAAACATAAGATTATATCTTTTTTTTGTCTTTGTTCAAATCAAACAAACAACATTAATATACAATGAAACAATAATGATGATGAGACAAAAACATATAAAATTAAAAGAAAAATAAATGTTATATCTTTTATATTCTTTGTTTAAATCCCCATCCAACATTTATCTTTTTATGTGTATGATTATTTTTTGTTATATGAGTTTGATTTTAGCTGGAGCGGACTGTACCCACTTACACAGTCGTTCATTATTGAATTTCTGCTTACTTTTACGTATAATATTGCAGGCGGCATTTACATCTGCATTAATAAGTTTTCCTTTCAACGTTTTATATAATCCTCGTTTGATTCTTTTTCCTTTGAACTCGTATTTATTTTGTTTTTTCTGATTTTCTTCATATGCTGGTAATATGTCGTTGTCTAGGAAGCTGCTTTTGCTTGTATATGATTCTTCCTGAATAATCAGTGTTATATCATGTAATTG
>JAEEGL016606170.1_pt1 | contig 30325 bp, 32 predicted proteins | sample 9134231 | NCBI WGS metagenome assembly JAEEGL01 (sample SAMN16246548, study PRJNA631951) | gut metagenome | biome: gut microbiome; feature: rumen; material: fiber-attached | host: Bos | place: Iran: Karaj | collected 2018-10 | reverse complement strand
GTTGAGCCGCCGGTAATAAGGAAAATCCTTTCTGATGGGTATGACATGGTGCTAACGGTCTATATACCGGACGAACGGTGTGAGGTTTATCATCTGAAAGATCATCTGGCAGAAGTTTTTGAGAGCAGTAAGCTAAGATATCGGGATATTTGTTTTAAGCTTTCGCAAAGGGTTGTAGAAGAGGAGCGGGAATGTTTTCTTGATCAGCTCCGGATTCCGGTTATCCTCAATGAGATGAACGACAGGGGCAGTTTTGTCAGGACGATTCACGTAGATACCGACCATGGCAGAAAAGCAAAGAATATCAGGGCCAGTGAGGTACCCGGATATCCTGACTGGATAATGATCGTATATCTGGACATAACTACGCTTCTTGATCATGACTGGATGACGGATGAATATGCAAGAACTGCTTTTATGGAGAGGGCGAATCTGTTCATTTCCGAGCTCCATGATGACGATCATTATTCCCTGGTGTATACGAATGTCAAGGGATTTAAAGCTGTAAATGCACTTTTTGGTGACAAGAATGGGGATCTCGTGATCTTCCAGACAAGGGACGTGCTCAGAAAGTATTTGAAACCTGTTATCCTTGGAAGGCTGGAGAGCGATCACTTTGTGCTTATCACCGCAGATGAGAATCTGACTGAGAAGAATCTGAAGGCAATGTGCAGTCAGGTCTTTAAGATTGAATCAAAGGAGTATAATTACGAGATCAGGTGTGGTATATACTCCATAAACAGTTCACAGCTGGAGACGACACATCTTCTGGCCGGAGCCAAGCTTGCAGAAAAGAATATTGGAAATGGGAAAAGAAATCGCCTCTATGCATATTATGATGTTGCAATGAAGGAAAACTATGTAAGGCAGAGATTTCTTTTGTCAGATTTTGAAAGGGCGATTGCAGGCAACGAGTTTGAGCCTTATTATCAGCCCATAGTTAATGCCAGAACCGGGGAGATAGTCAGCGCAGAGATGCTGATAAGGTGGAGGCACAAGGATCTTGGAATGGTCTCACCGGCAGATTTTATTCCGGTTCTTGAATCGGAGGGCAAGATTTCTTCCCTGGACAGCTTTATGGTAGAAAGAGGAATGAAGCTTATTGAAAAACGGCTCCGAAATGGTAAGAGAGCTGTTCCCTGTGCGATGAATCTTTCCAGAATGGACTTTTATGACTTTGGATTTATTGAGAGGATCTTCGACAGGATAAAAGAACTAAAGCTTGATCCTGCCATGATACGATTCGAGGTTACGGAGTCTGCGTATGCCGATCTGGAATCCAAGGCTTTGGATTATCTCGACAGGATGCAGAATCAGGGAATCCAGATCCTGCTGGATGACTATGGAAGCGGCATGAGCTCACTTTCAATGCTTGAGACCTTTGATTTTAACATTATCAAGCTCGACATTGGCTTTATCAGAAAGATCGGAATAAACAGTAAGGTGGAATCAATAATCACTTCCACGATCAATCTTGCACATGCCATCGGAGCGAAAGTGACTGCAGAGGGAGTGGAATCTGACGCTCAGCTGAAGTTTTTGCAGGAAGCCAATTGTGATTACATTCAGGGATATTATTTTTATAAGCCGATGCCGGAGAAGGAGTTTGAAAAGCTTCTGTGAAAGATTCTTCGAAAAAAGAAGCGCAGTGATAGGGCATCATAACGAAAAAGACCGGCATACAGACCATAAAGTCTGTATGCCGGATTATTAATATCATAACCTGTGGTATTGATATTACATGGCATCCGCCAGATCTTCCATTGCATTGTTCATGGCAAATCTGATGCGGCTGTTCATGTCATCCGACAGCTGGACATTGAGCATGTCAATGACTCTGTTGTCTATGGAAAAACCAAGGCGTACTGCATGCTCTTTGACCGGGTCATTATGATGTGCAGCGAAATTCTGGTGCATGTTCTCATCAAAAGCCTTAGTAGCTTCCACTGACTTCTGTGCGTTTTCAATTTCTTTTCCGAACTGCTTTCTGGCGTCCTCGGCGATAGGTGTAACTGAAGATCTTCCTGCAGCAGTCTGTTCAAAATACTTCCCTGTAATACTGTTTGCTGTAGCTAAGAATCCAAAATCCATTTATAGATCCTCCTGAAAATCATTTACAGAAGATATATCGGCAGGAGCGGTGAAAATCTTTCTATGTTTATAGAATTTTTATCATTAATCGGAATACCGTTATTTCTGTTATAATACAATTGTAGGTGCTGTATATTAAAGTCCAGCTAAGAAATGTCAAGGAGGGAATATGAAGCTGTTAGAAGATATTATTGCTGAGGAAGGCCGCGTTTATCCGGGCAATGTGTTAAAGGTTGATAGTTTTTTGAATCATCAGATTGACGTATCACTTATGGACAGGATGGCAGATGCGATTTACCAGAGGTTTAAGGATGCAGAAATAACAAAGGTGCTTACTATAGAAGCGTCGGGGATTGCAGTAGCCTGTTCCGTAGCAAGGTGTTTTGGAGTTCCGGTATTATTTGCCAGAAAGTCCAAGAATCTTAATATAGGTGATGATGTCTATGTTACAAGGATAAGTTCTTATACTTATGGAAAGGACTATGATGTAACCGTATCAAGAAATTATCTTAATAGCAGTGATAAAGTGCTTCTGATTGACGATTTCATAGCAATCGGAAATGCCATGAAAGGCCTTATCGAAATTTGCGAGCAGGCCGGGGCAGGCATTGCAGGAATCGGCATATGCATAGAGAAGGGATTTCAGAAAGGCGGAGACGATCTGCGCCGGATGGGCTATGATGTGATGTCTCTTGCTATCATAGACAGCATGTCAGAAGATGGGACGATTACTTTCAGGCCTTCTGCTGAATAGATGCAGGCATGGCTGAAGAAAGATGAGAACCTGAAAGGGAAGCGGTATGAGAGCAGTAGTGACGAGAGTTCTTTCATCCTCGGTGACGATTGAGGGGAAAGAGGTGGCCAGAATAGGAAAAGGCTTTCTGGTCTTATTAGGTGTGCATGTTGATGACACAGAAGAAAAAGCGAAAAAAATAGCGGATAAGATATGTGGGCTCAGGATCTTTGAGGATGAGAACGGAAAGATGAATATCAACCCAAAGGATGCCGATGCGCAGCTGCTTATCGTGAGCCAGTTTACATTATATGCTGACTGCAGTTCCAGAAGACCCGGGTTTACCGAGGCTGCAAGACCTGAAAAATCAGAGCCGCTATATGAGCTTGTGGTTTCTGAATGCCAAGACAGGGGCTTCGAGGTTCAGACCGGCGAATTCGGCGCTGATATGAAGGTTGAGTCAGTAAATGATGGCCCTGTTACCATCGTTCTCGACATATAAGCGGGATGACGGGGAGATATTTGGAAAAAGAGACTAATACTTTACTAAATGGCACAAAGAGGCGGCGATGGCAGAGAGTAAGCACGTTAGAAGAGCACATTATTCCGGCAGGTATCCAAAGAGGTACGAAGAAAAGTATAAGGAATTGAACCCGGAAAAATATGCGGATGAGATTGAACATGTTATCTCCAAAGGTTCGACTCCTGCAGGAATGCATATTTCCATAATGGTAAAAGAAATCCTTGATTTTTTGGATATACAGCCGGGGCAACAGGGGCTTGACTGTACACTTGGATATGGCGGACATACAAGGAAAATGCTGGAAAAACTAAGGGGTAAAGGCTGTATCTATGGCCTCGACGTTGATCCCATAGAGTCTGAAAAGACGGTTCAAAGGCTCAGAGAGGCAGGATATACTGATGAAATATTCAGGTTCAGACTCATCAACTTTGCAAATATAGATGAAGTTGTCTCTGAGGCAGGAAAATTCGACTTTGTCCTGGCGGATCTGGGAGTGTCTTCCATGCAGATAGACGACCCAAGCAGAGGTTTTTCCTATAAAACAGACGCTCCCCTTGATCTGAGGCTTGACCCGTCACATGGTGAATCTGCAGCTGAGCGCCTTCACGGGATAACTAAGGATGAGTTCATAGGGATGATGGTTGAAAACTCTGACGAGCCTTATGCAGAGGAAATCGCGGACAAGGTCTTTTCACTGATGAAAAGCGGAAATCCCATGGATACTACAACTGCCCTGAGAGATGCTATTTCAAAGGCCCTGTGGAAAGTACCCAAAGAGGAGCGGGAACAGGCAGTAAAAAAATCCTGTGCCAGAGTGTTTCAGGCGCTCAGGATTGATGTTAACAGTGAATTCGAGGTTTTATATACTTTTCTGGAGAAGCTTCCGGGGATACTCAATCCCGGCGGAAAAGCTGCAATTCTTACGTTTCATTCGGGAGAGGACAGGCTTGTCAAGAAATCCTTTAAAGAGCTGCACAGGACGGGTGTTTACAGTAAGATATCGAACGATATCATAAGGCCGTCAGCGCAGGAGTGCCGCCAAAATCCCCGCAGTAAATCTACCAAGATGCGCTGGGCAATAAAGGGATAGCTTTGATGGTCAACAGACCAAAATCTTAGTATAATAGTTTTTAGAGATAAGTTAAGTATTACATAGAATACGTTAATGTAATGGAGAACTATATGATCAACCACATTGAAGTGTTAACACACAGCAGCATAAGGATACGCAGCAGCTTTGCCACGATATATGTGGATCCGTTTGAAATGAAAGAGGAGCCCCACGATGCCGATTATGTTCTGATCACACATCAGCATTATGACCATTTTTCACCGGCAGATATCAGAAAAGTGAACAAAGACTCTACAATCCTTGTCACGCCTGAGAGTATGGTGGATGATGCGGGAGAACTGGCCAGAGATGTAAAAGAAATTGTCGCTGTAAAGCCGGGGGTATATCGCGAGATAAGCGGATTGGAGATTGAGACAATTCCTGCGTATAACACAGTCAAGCCGTTTCATCCAAGGCGTGCAGAGTGGGTCGGCTATATCTTAAGGCTCGACGGTAAACGTATTTATATTGCAGGTGATACCGGGGCTACAAAAGAGGCAAAGAAGGTAAAATGTGATATAGCCATGGTTCCGGTAGGCGGCACATACACTATGGATGCAAAAAGAGCCGCCGATCTGGTCAATACGATAAGACCGGAGTATGCGATACCTACCCATTATGGAAGCGTGGTTGGTAAGCAAAGCGACGGCAAGACTTTTGAAAGCTATGTGAAATCACCTATAAAGGTAGTCCAGAAAATACAGTTTTGATGCACAACAAAAAACAGACCATATTCCCGGGTGGGAACGGTCTGTTTTTTGTTATGTCTGTATTATTTTGCTGCGGCAAAGCCTTTTTCAAGATCTGCGATAATATCGTCGATATGCTCTGTTCCAATAGAAAGCCTTATAGTACTCTGGGTGATTCCCTGATCCTTGAGCTCATCATCGTTAAGCTGAGAGTGAGTAGTTGTTGCAGGGTGGATCACAAGACTCTTTACGTCTGCAACGTTAGCTAGCAGAGAGAATATCTCAAGGTTATCAATGAACTTCCATGCTGCTTCTTTTCCACCCTTGATCTCAAAGGTAAATATTGATCCGCCGCCATTAGGGAAGTACTTCTCATACAGCGCATGGTCGGGATGATCGCTTAATGACGGATGATTTACCTTTTCAACCTGCGGATGATTGGAAAGGAACTCTACGACTTTTTTGGTGTTCTCGGCGTGCCGGTCAAGACGAAGGGAAAGAGTTTCAACTCCCTGCAGCAGAAGGAATGCGTTGAACGGAGAGATCGTGGATCCGGTATCCCTTAAGAGAATTGCCCTGATATATGTCACGAAAGCGGCAGGACCTACAACATCATAGAAAGATACGCCATGGTAGCTGGGATTGGGAGCAGCTATCTGAGGATAGTTGCCACTTTCCTTCCAATTAAACTTCCCTGATTCAACGATGATCCCGCCGAGGGTTGTGCCATGACCGCCTATGAATTTTGTGGCAGAATGAACCACGATGTCTGCACCGTGCTCGATTGGCCGGATAAGATATGGTGTTCCGAAAGTATTGTCTATCACGAGCGGAAGTCCGTGTTTATGGGCTATCTCAGAGATTGCATCTATATCAGGGATATCGCTGTTGGGATTTCCGAGTGTTTCAAGATATATAGCTCTGGTGTTGTCTTTGATGGCACCCTCAACCTCAGCAAGGTTGTGAGCATCAACAAAAGTGGTGGTAACACCATACTGCGGCAGAGTATGGGCAAGAAGATTGTAGCTTCCGCCATAGATGGTTTTCTGTGCGACGATATGGCCGCCGTTAGCTGCCAGTGCCTCTATGGTGTAAGTGATGGCTGCTGCACCTGAAGCAACTGCCAATGCGGCGCTTCCACCCTCGAGTGCTGCAATTCTTTTCTCAAGAACATCCTGTGTTGAATTCGTAAGTCTTCCATATATGTTACCTGCATCAGCAAGCCCAAATCTGTCGGCAGCATGCTGGGAATTTCTAAATACATAAGAAGTTGTCTGATATATCGGAACTGCTCTTGCGTCTGTAGCCGGATCAGGCTGCTCCTGGCCTACATGTAACTGAAGTGTCTCAAATCTGTAATTGCTCATACCTATATCCTCCTGATCTGCATGTTTTTGGAATTGCTTTTTTCTAGAATCGATAATATAATGCATTTACCTACCGTGTCAATATGTTTTACTATAAGTATTATTTAACTGTTGCGATAAGAAAACCATAATACGAAATATCGTGGACGTGGTATAGTTGAATAAACAGTACATGTTATAAGGAGCAAGCTATGTTTTCTACCAAAGGTCGATATGCTTTGAGAGTGATGATTGATATTGCACAACAGGACAGCGATGAGTTTATCCCGCTTAAGGATATAGCTGAAAGGCAGGATATATCCAAGAAATATCTTGAAATAATCGCAAAAGAAATGGTGAAGGGCGGTCTTATCACCGGAGCAAGTGGCAAACATGGTGGATATAAACTATGCAGAGAGCCGAAAGACTACACTGTAGGAGAAATATTGGAGCTGATGGAAGGTCCCTTTGCGCCGGTGGCATGCCTGCAGGATGAAAACTATGATTGCCCCCGCTGCGGAAAATGCAACACATTGCCAATGTGGAAAGAGTTTTACAAAATTGAGACAGAGTTTTTTTACGGGAAAAAACTCAGCGATCTTCTGTAAAGGGCACTGGAATATATGAGAGACAGACTTGTTTACAGAAAATAAAAGTTTGATTAATTCACGAAATGTGGCTACATTATTTTTTAATAAAGAGTACAATTTAATTAAGTGCTGAGAATTTTGACATCCTGGAGGCGGGGCATAATGATCAGAATGGGCTTCATAATAATATTTGCTATATTGATAGCCGCATTGCTGCTCTGTGGCCTTGCTTCGTGGCGCTCAAAAAAACCTATTGGAAAGTCTGTCAGCCTGGTCTGCCTTTCTCTTATACCCCCTCTTCTTGGAAATATGATCATAATCGGTGCAACCAAAAGAAATGCTGCACTTATTGGATGCTATACCTACTACATTGGAATGGATCTGATGATGTGCGCAATGCTTGGGTTCACCAATGAGTATTGTCGTGTAAAAAGCATTGATGGCGACAAAAAGGGCAGCATTCCTTCATGGATCAATTATCTGCTTGTCGCTGATGTGATCCAGATGCTACTGAACATAATTTTTGGACATGCTTTTACTGTTCAGGAGATAGAAGTTTTTGGAAAACCGTATTTCATCATGAACCCGCTGCTGGGACAGGCTGTCCATCGAATCGTCTGCTATGGGGTTATTGCATTTATAATTATCGTGTTCATTATTAAATGCATAAGGGCGCCGAGGCTTTACCGGGAACGCTATTTTGTCATACTTATCTGCCTTATGATCGGCACGTTATGGCAGACATTTTATATTTTTTCAAGGACGCCGATTGACAGGTCAATGGTAGGTTTTGCGGTGGATGGACTGCTGATCTTCTACTTCTCGATCTATTACAGGCCGCTTCGGCTGCTGGACAGAATGCTCGCCGACTTTGTTTCAGATACAGAGGATGCGGTGGTTTTATATGGTCCTGAGGGCAGATGTATCTGGGCAAATGAACCTGCAAAAGAACTTACGGCAACACATGGGGAGTACTTTGAAAGTACTTCAAAAGCCCTGATGACTCTTTTTGCTGAAATAAGCACTATACCTGAGGGGGAAGAAACAGAAATTATCAGAGGAACCGGTGCCGTAGAGCTGTGCTATCTGGTTGCCAAGGGAAGCTTTCGCGACTGTTATGGTAAAAAGCTGGGATCATATGTTCGCGTGAGAGATGTCACACTTAAAAAGCAGCGCCTTGAGATAGAATTATTTGCGGCCAATCACGACGCGTTGACGGGAGTATATAACAAGGAGTATACCTGTAAAAAGATATCAGACTTATTAAAACAGCATGCTCTTAATGACTACTATGTAGCAGCAATAAATATCTGTGACTTCAAAGTGTTCAATGATGTTTTTGGGAGAGACTTCGGAGATGAGGCTTTAAAACAGGTCGCAGACTGGATGAGAAAGTATTCTGATGAGAGATGCATATATGGACGCATATCCGGCGATACTTTCGGATCGTGTCTTCCCAAGGAGAGCTTTGTACAGGAAATAGTTGAGGATGATCTTTCCGGTTTTAAAGTCAGAGTTGGAGACAAAGAGAAGCGCCTTGTGATCCATGTGGGGTTCTGCGACATAGATGATGGTGATACTGATGTGGCCGTTCTGTTTGACAGAGCGATAATGGCCATGGAATCCATTAGGGATGACTATAAGAGACATGTTGCTTTTTTTGACAAAAAGATACGTGACAAGATGCTATGGAATCAGGAGATTTCTGCGCAACTGGATGCCGCCATTGAACAGAATCAGATAGTTCCGTACTTGCAGCCTATTGCCGACAGAAGCGGGAAAATCGTTGGCGCAGAGGCGCTTGCCAGATGGATCCATCCGATACATGGATTTATGTCACCGGCAGACTTCATACCATTGTTTGAGGAAAATGGCAGGATCGTGGATCTGGACAGGCATATCTGGAAATCGGCATGCAAGATCCTTTCTGATCTGGAAGAGCGATATCCTGAGCTTTTTATCTCTGTTAACGTTTCTCCAAAAGACTTTTACATGACTGATGTCCTGGCGGAGATCATGAGTTATGTGATGGAATATGATGTGGATCCCAAAAATCTGCGCATCGAGGTTACAGAGACCAGTATGATGAGAGATACTGACGACAAGATGAAGGTGCTGGAAGAGTTTAGAAAGCAGGGGTTCATCGTGGAGATGGACGACTTCGGAAGCGGCTACTCATCGCTGAATATGCTTAAGGATATGCCTGTTGATGTATTAAAGATTGATATGAAATTCCTGGGTAAATCCAATGATGAACAGAGGGCTAATATTATAGTCAAGAATGTAATAAGACTATCGGAAGACCTGGGTATCGTTTCGCTTACTGAAGGCGTAGAAACCGTTGAGCAGTTTAATGCATTGCACGACCTTGGATGTGCCCTGTTCCAGGGATACAATTTTTCAAAGCCGATCCCGTTTAAGGAATTTGAATCAATGCTGGAGCGGGAAAAGAGCCTGAATAAATGATAACAGCAGAAAGAAACTTATGAAGAAAAGACAGAACAGAAGAGAAATGATGACTAAGACACCGATTCCGAAGCTTATCCTTTCGCTGTCGGTGCCGACCATAATAAGTATGCTGGTCACAGCAATATATAATACCGCAGATACGTTTTTTGTAGGAAAGATATCTACATCTGCCACTGCTGCAGTTGGAATTGTATTCACGGTAATGGCGCTGATTCAGGCAATTGGCTTCTTTTGCGGCCACGGATCGGGTAATTATCTTTCCAGGATGCTTGGAGCAGACAATCATAAGGAAGCTGATGAGATGGCTTCTACGGGATTTGCACTGGCGATCCTGATCGGTATAATTATTGCCGTCATGGGCAATATGTTTATTGAAGAACTTTCGTTCATGATAGGTTCTACAGCTACAACCCTGGAGGATACCGAGAAGTACATGAGGATCATCCTTCTTGGGGCTCCTTTTATGATTGGGCAGTTTGTAATAAACAATCAGCTCAGGTTTCAGGGTAGCGCTGTTTATGCCATGGTGGGTCTGATGTGCGGAGCTGTCATGAACATGGTGCTTGATCCGCTTCTTATATTTGGCTTTCATCTGGGTGTCCAGGGAGCTGCGATCGCTACAATTGCAGGGCAGATCACAAGCTTTTTTGTCCTCTATCTTGGCAGCAAAAAGGGAGAGAACATTAAGCTGCGGCTTAGGAATGTGCATATTAACGGCCACTATCTCAAAGAGATCATTAATGGAGGTGCACCCTCGCTATTCAGACAGGGAATGGCTGCTATAGCAACCCTTCTTCTTAACAAGGCGGCGGGAAGCCTCGGGGGAGATGCGGCAATTGCGGGCATGTCAATTACCACAAGAGTCATGATGATGATGATGTCTGCCCTTATAGGCTTTGGCCAGGGCTATCAGCCGGTCTGCTCATTTAATTACGGAGCAGGTTTAAAGCGCAGGGTTCGCGAGGGCTATTTTTTCTGCGTAAGGTATGCAACGGCATTCCTTGCGGTGGTTGCAGTCATCTGCTTCGCATTTGCCCCGCAGATAATCGGAATTTTCAGGGATGATGAAGCGGTAATCGAAGTGGGCAAGATAGCCCTGAGATGTCAGGCGGCAGTCCTTCCGCTGGACGGATGCGTTGTAATATCCAATATGATGCTTCAGTCTATAGGTAAAGGTCTTAAGGCTTCTATTACTTCTTCTGCCAGAAATGGCATATTCTTTATCCCGCTTATCCTGATCCTGCCCAGGATATTTGGCTTGTTTGGTGTTGAGATCACACAGGCATGCGCAGATGTGCTGTCGCTTGTGCTCACGTTACCTCTTGCGGCATCAGAACTGCGAAAATGTGCCCAGGATGATCCCCCGGTAAATTAAACATTTAAGGAAGCGGAATGAACAGTACAGATAATACCATTTCTCTTTGCATAAATTTAATTATTTTTGCCGTAACTTCATTTCTGGTATTTCAGTACTTCAGGGAAGACGGTAGATGGAGCCCTTCCAGGGCGAGGAGAGCATTCAGGTATTTTACCAATCAGAGTAACGTCTTATGCGCAATATCCGCGCTTATGATGTGTCTTTTTCCGAACGAAATATGGGCATATTATTTCAAGGTGACAGGTACGGCGGCTGTAACAGTCACGATGCTTACGGTGCTGTTTTTTCTGGGGCCAATATATGGCTATAAAGAACTTCTTAGAGGAGCGGATCTCTTTTTGCACCTGATTACTCCGCTGCTTGCCATAGTTTCCCTGTGTGTATTTGAAAAACGTGGTATTGGTTTTGGAGCTTCTTTTGTCGGACTGATTCCGGTTGCGCTGTATGCTCCGCTATACCTCTATAAAGTAGTCTATGCTCCTGAGAAAAAGAGATGGGAGGATTTCTACTGTTTCAACAGAGATGGTAAGTGGATGATATCGTATATCCTGATGCTGTTGGCGACAGCGCTTATCTGTTTTGCGCTGTATCTGGCCCTGAATATAAAATGAAGAGATCCATGCACGCGTGCGTACATTATATATGATAGATGTTATATATAACACATATAATTGGCACTGCCATCCGGAACATCCGCAGATTTACGGCGATATCAGCATAACATGTATCCTGCAGGATGATACTGCACAAGTCACAATTTTTGGCACAATAGTACTATATTTCGTGAAGGGGGAAGATTATGGCGACAGCAAAGACAACAACTGAAAAAGCAACATCTCAAAAGGCGGCTTCAGGTTCTGCTGCAGCAAAGAAAACAACGGCTAAGAAAACAGCAGCAAAGCAGACCGCGGCCAAGAAGACTACTGCCAAGAAAACAACTGCCAGCAGTACAAAGAAAACAACAGGAACGTCTGTTAAAGTTACTGCAACAGAAAAGAAGCTTCTGGAACTATACAGAGAAGCTGATTCTGACACTAAGAAAGCCGCAATGGCAATCTTAAAAGGTGAAAAAACACAGCTGGGTGGGATCCTCGATGAGATTCTGAAAAACAAGACGGTCATGAATACGGTAACAAGTCTGTTTAAGTAAGCTGCATTACTATTTTAATGGAGAAAGTGATTATTATTATGAAGGACAGATTCGAAAAATATATCAGGAAAAAGAAACGGGACGCTGCCATAAAGATTATTAAAGACAATATGCCGACCATTCTGGGAGCGCTCGCAGTGTTAATGATGTTTATAATTCTCAAGGCGGTGGCAAAAAGAGCAAAAAAGAAGGTAAAAACCTGGATTGTGGATACAATTAAGGAAAACATTAATAATACCAAAACTGCCAGTGAATGCGCGGATGATGGCGAATATATGGGCGAAAAGTGAGAAAAAAAGCAGGCTCTCGATATGAGAGCCCTTTTTTATGGCACCTTACGGCCGTTTTGGTGGAGCTTTTTGGGTCTACCGGGTACGAAAAAGGGAAGAAATGATTAAATATCGACTGATAGCAAATGATGCCACGCAAGCTGGAAATATCAAGGCGAAGAACGGCGTTGACCGAATGAGTCTTATGGACCGGAGCGGTCAATGTGCTGCAGCTGATAAGTTTGGCGATAGAATAAGTAAACGTATTTCTATCTTTCTGATATAATTAGTTTATATTTGGAATGCAAGTTTACAACAAAAAGGAAGTATTCATGAAAAGAAAGAGAAAAGGAAATTTTGGGATTAAAATAATAGCCGCTATCTTAATAGTATTATTCGCGGTGTATATAGGAGTGTCCATATACTTTATAAGGCATTTTTCTTTTAATACCTATGTCGATGACATTCCGGCATATCAGATGACGGCAGAGGATTTGGAAAAAGCAGCTGCTGACGAGCTTAAAGAGTACTATCTGATGATCCATGCAAGGGGAGGCATCACAGATGTAATAACTTCCCAGGATGTAAGGATGTCTTTGGAGATGGATGGACAGTTTGAGGAAGCACTCAGACAGCAGAATCCTTTTCTTTGGCCCAAATATCTCTTTTCAGATACGAATCTCACCACTGAGAACCTTGTGGTTTATTCGAGGGATGATGTTGAAGAGAAACTGGCTTCTCTTAAGATTTTTAATCCTGATAATATCGTAGAACCAACTGATGCCCATATTCCTGATGAATCAGGAGATGAAGGATTTATGATTGTTCCTGAGGACTATGGACAATCACCTATAAAAAGTGAGGTTCTGGATACGGTATGTGCAGCAATCGATGTTCTTTCAAATGAAGTGACACTTGGTGATGAATGCTATAAGGCTCCAAAGATCCTTTCAGATGATCCGGAACTTGTTTCGCTGTGTGAGAATTTAAATACGTACTGTAAGGCCCGGATAAAATATGAGTTTGGCTCAGACTCTGTAATCGTTGATGGGACAAAAATAAAAGAATGGTGTGTTATAGATGGAACAAGTGTAAGTCTTGATGAGGAAAAAGTAACACAGTTTGTCAAAGATCTTTCAAGGAAATACGATACTTTCGGCAGAGACAGGACCATCACGTCACACAGTGGCTCGCCGGTGACGATCTCCGGAGGTGATTACGGCTGGTGGATGGATAGAGCAACAGAGGCAACAGAACTTATTGAAGCAATAAAAAGAGGTGATAACGGCGTAAGAACACCGGTTTACTTTGGAACCGCCGCCCAGTATGGGGATAATGACTGGGGAAACTCATATGTTGAGATCGATCTTTCTGCCCAGCATCTATGGGTTTATCAGGATGGGGCGATGGTCATTGATTCAGATTTTGTTTCCGGCTGTGTAAACAAGAAAAATCCTACTCCCAGAGGCTCATATGCCATTACATACAAGGAGCGGGATGCAACGCTTGTCGGAGAAAACTATGCATCTGCAGTAAAGTACTGGATGCCCTTTAACGGTAATGTCGGCATGCACGATGCCAGCTGGAGATCTCATTTTGGGGGTAACGAATACATACTTAATGGCTCGCATGGATGTATAAATCTTCCTACTGCAAAAGCGGCGGCAATATTTGATGTAGTATCAAAGGGCGAGGCTGTATTTGTCTATGGCGGGTTGTCAAGTCCTGTTCCTACAGTGGAAAGAGAAGTTGTTGACCCTGCTACAGGCGAAGTCAAGACGATCAGAGTTCCGGTTACGGACGGATCGGCGCCTGCAAAAGTGGAGACTCCCCCACAGGAGACGCCAACAGCAGCTGCAGCAGAGGAATCAACACCGGAAAATGCTCCTGAACAAGCACCTGAAACAGCTGCTCAGGAACAAGCACCTGAAGAACTGACGCCGGAAGAGACAGAGGAGGCTGAAGAAACAGCCGAAGTTGAAGAAGCTGATGACGCACAATAATAGATAAGCAAGAAGCAAATGATTCATAAAAGGAGTAAGACCATGGCATTGAGTGATTTTTCAAAACAGCAGATACAGGATTGTTTTAATGAGATGTATGACTATATCAATGATTACGAAATACCGGATGAGGATGGGGACGATAGTTATGCATATCTGCAGTCAGAGCTGGAAAAATGCATAATAAGCATACCAAAGGATATTTATCAGAAGATTATTGACTTCGCTGAGAAGGAGCTTAAGCCTCTTTCTACCGGAGAGGCATTTGGGGATATGCTGGTAGTTATGAGTGACGAGGACGGAGAAATAGAGCTTGCGAGGCAGTGTCTGTCTGAGATCATGAAGCGCAAAGAGGCTCTTTTTGAATTTGGCAGGAACGAACTATATCCGCTGCTTACGGAGAATCAGAGTTAAAGCGTCCTACCCGGATTTTAGCAAAAAATGATAGAAACATTGCCAATGTTTGATAAGAATTGCGATAAGTACCTGTGATAATATCAACAACAGTTGACTGAGAAATTATATTTGGCTACAACAGTGGCAGAAAGCAGGTAATTTATGGATCTATCACATCGCAAGGTAAATAAGAGAATACATTTTTCGGATGCAGGCGGTAATCCACTGGCTGATAAGGAAGTTCGGGTAAAACAGACAAACCACAGTTTTTTGTTTGGCTGCGGCGCATTTGATTTTATGCCTTATCTTATGAAAAAAGATGAGGAATTTACGACTCTTACCAACTACTGGCTTGATCTTTTTAACTATGGCACACTTCCCTTTTACTGGGGGCGCTTTGAGCCGGAAGAAGGGCAGCCTCAGACAGAGATGCTCATGAAGACTGCAGAGTACCTAAAGAGCAGGAATGTAACTGTAAAGGGGCATCCGCTTTGCTGGCATACGGTCTGCGCTGACTGGCTCATGAAGTATGACAATGAGACAATCCTTAAGAAGCAGCTTGAGAGGATAGACAGAGAAGTCTCAGGTTTTAAGGGCGTCATAGATATGTGGGATGTGATCAACGAAGTTGTGATCATGCCAATTTTCGATAAATATGATAATGCTATTACCAGAATCTGCAAGGAAATGGGCAGAGTTGCGCTTATAAAAGAGGTTTTTGAGAAGGCACATGAGTGTAACCCTGATGCCATCCTTCTTCTTAACGATTTCAATACATCAATCAATTACGAGATCCTGATCGACGGATGCCTGAATGCCGGAGTGCCGATAAGTGCAATAGGGATTCAGTCTCACCAGCACCAGGGATACTGGGGAAAAGAGAAGCTGGAGGAGGTTCTTGAGAGATTTTCTTCTTTTGGACTTCCTATTCATTTTACTGAAAATACACTTATATCCGGAGAGATCATGCCGTCACATATCGTTGATCTGAACGACTGGCAGGTAGATGAGTGGCCAAGCACGCCGGAGGGAGAAGAGAGGCAGTCAAAAGAGATAGAGGAGATGTACAGGATCCTTTTTGCACATCCTCTTGTAGAGGCAGTTACAACATGGGACTTCCGGGATGGTGCATGGCTTAACGCGCCAAGCGGTTTTATAAGGAAAGACAATACTTTAAAACCATCCTATCTCATGCTTAAAAAACTTATTAAGGATGAGTGGTGGACAGATACGGTAGTTAAAACTGACAGCAATGGAAATGCTGTTGTTGAGGCCTTTAAGGGGGATTACTGCCTTGAGGTCGGCGGAAAGAGCTATGAAGCAAAGCTGACAGACGAAGAACCGCTGGATATAAGCTTATGATCAAATATTAAGAAAAGATGGTAGCGCATATACAGAGTAAAAACGTACGCAGTAGGAGATATCAGAAACGATGACCAAAGGAATAACCGGGAAAGAACCGGATCCCAGAGAGGTATATGCGGACATAATCAATCTGCCTCATCACCGGTCGGACAGGCATCCACATATGAGTCTCCATGACCGCGCAGCGCAGTTTTCTCCGTTTGCGGCGCTGTCCGGATATGATGAAATGGTCGCTGAGGAATCCAGGGAAACCGGAAAGAGGCGGGAACTGGAAGAATATGAAACAGAGGTCCTTAGCAGAAAGATAAACAGGATATCCGAGAGGCTTACAAACGGAGATTCACCGGTGGTGGAGATCACATATTTTGTTCCCGATGCAAAAAAACAAGGCGGGGAATATGTGACGGTGACAGAGGAAATAAAACGGATTGATCCGGCCTTCAGAAAGCTAATACTTATGAGAACTGAAGGATCAGGACATGCAAACGTTCAGATCGATATAGAGATGATAGTGGATATCCGGGAGAAAAACTGAGCTGAAGCATACCGGCTATTGTGTGTGTAACATCCGTTTTTGACCGGGAAAGGGATGGAATGAGGATAATAAATCTTGTAGAGAACACTGAAGGCAGATCCGGATGTATATATGAGCATGGGTTATCTTTTTACATTGAGACAGATAATCACAAGGTCTTGCTGGATCTTGGGCAAACGGACAGTTCTCTTACGAATGCCGGAATTCTGGGAGTTGATCTGAAAGCGGTAGATACAGTTGTGTTGAGCCATGGGCATTATGACCACTCGGGGGGAATAATGCCCTTTTCTGTGATCAATAACCGGGCAGCCATTTATATGCAGGAATCTGCAGGCGGAGAATACTATGCAGATGACGGGAGAATGGCGCTCGGAGACCGGTACAGATACATAGGGATAGACAAAGACATTTTAGAGCTTCCGCAGGTAACGCTTTTGCATGGAGACTACGTTTTAGATGATGAGCTGGAGCTTTTCTCCATAAAAAACAGGACACATATGCTTCCGTTTACAAACAAGCGTCTGCTGATAAAGACTGAAGCAGGATTTGTTCCGGATAACTTTGGTCATGAGCATTTTCTGGTGGTAAAAGACAAAGGTCTGACAGTGCTTCTGTCCGGTTGTGCCCACAACGGGATTCTGAGTATACTTGATGCATATAAAGAGAAATACGCAAGTCACCCGGATATTGTTATCAGTGGCTTTCATCTGATGATCAGGCGTGAATACCGGGAAAATGAGCTTAAAGAGGTGCAAGCAATTGCGCAGGAACTGTGTAAATATAAAACTAAGTTCTACACCTGTCACTGCACCGGGATCCCCGCATTTGTAGAAATGAAAAAGATCATGGGTGATCAGCTCGAATATGTACATTCGGGAGAAGAAATACCGCAGAAATATTAGCAAATATCGGTGCTTTCCACTTCACAATTTACAATAAAAAGAATATTATAAAGTTATATACAGTATATATTCAGAGAGGAGGTTGTGAAAATGCCGCGTCCAAAAAAAGAGGCAACTGAGACAAAAAAGAAAGAAGCAGTAGCAAAAGCTGTGAAAGCTGCTGTTGTAAAGACAGCCGTAGAAAAGGCAGCTGAAGCAAAGAAAGAAAAAGTAAAGAAAGAAGTGACCAAAAAAGTCGCAAAAACAGCAGTTAAGAAAGCTGCTGAGAAGACCGTTGAAAAGGCTGCTGAAAAGAAAACCGCAGCAAAGAAAACTGCACCTGCTAAAAAGACTGCAAAAGAATCAATCAGAACAAATATTATTCTTCAGTATGCAGGAATGAACGTCACTTACGATGACCTGATAAAGAACGCCCAAAATAAATATCAGTTCGATATGGGAGGCGATGTAAGCGGGATTAAGAGCATCGAATTATATATAAAACCGGATGACGGAAAAGTATATTTTGTGATCAATAAAAAGATTGAGGGCGATTACAATCTTTGACAATATAATCATCTTATCGATGTAAAAAACAATTAAAGCCCATGGAAAATTCCATGGGCTTTAATCGTTTAGCGGAACATAAAGTAATTATATTCGCCATATTCCTCAAAATACTCAATCCATGCTTTTTTGTAAAAATCAATTATTTTTTTCATAATATATACTCCTTTCCAGCATTTTTCAATGCCTTTGAAAATCATCTCTTCTTGATTACAGGTATATATTACTTCATCTTTTGTTCAAATACGTGTCATAAGATATAAAAAAGTGGCCAAATCTTGCAAAATATCAAATGAAAGACATAATTGTGAAGATTGGAGGGACATCATGTTTTGCAGTAATTGTGGTAAAGAGCTGCGGGCTGGAGCAAAATTCTGTGCGTTCTGCGGATCGGCAGTTTTGGAGCAGGCGATTAATAACCTTGTAATAGACGTATCTGACAACAATGAAGTTGTGAACGTGAAACTGAATGACCTTGATCAGGCCGTATTCGAGGGCTGGACCATATCGAATGATCGCTTTCTATGCGTGGCATAAGCATAACTTATCGCGAACGATAAGTTATGTGCATCATAATACCTATTGACATAGTATGTAAATATCTTTAACATGAATTTCAACAAAAAGAAATGGAGGCATGAGAAATGCTTAAATTAAGAAATTCAAATGTAAAGTTCATGATGTGCTGTCGAATGTCAAACTCCCGGGCATGTTGTATGGCTGGCGTGTTCTCATTTCGATGAGTGCACCTGTTGCGAAAGAAGTTTATGAGCGTCAGCCATTTGCCCGGGAGCTTTTGTAAGCCCCGGTTTTTTTATGCAATCACATAGATTTGGTTTAGGAGGAGAAAGAGTATGTCAAGAGAAAACAGTTTCAGTGCAAAAGCAATAAGAGCAGGATATGATTCAGCAGAACACTTTAATTCGGTAAATCCGCCGATCTACCAGACCGCATCATTTGATCTTCAGGATATAGACAGAACAAGAAGGCTTTGGACGGGAGCAGAAGCAGGGGGTATCTACTCAAGAGTTGGGAATCCTACAGCAGGTATCCTGGAAGCGAGGATTGCAGAGTTGGAAGGTGGAAAGGCTGCTGTGGCGCTTTCATCAGGAATGGCTGCAATTACATATACACTGCTCCTTTTGGGACAGGGTGGCGGCAACATCGTATCCGGCTCACAGCTTTATGGAGCAGCAATGCTTGATCTTATCCAGTTCCTTCCAAAATACGGAATTGAAGCAAAGTTTGTTGAAGACAGGAACAATCCGTCCGCATATGAAAAGCTTATTGACGAGAACACAAAAGCTATCTACCTCGAGTCCATCAGTAATCCCAATATCGAGCTCTATGATATAGATGCCATATCAGAGATTGCACACAGGCATGGAGTACCTGTTGTTGTCGATAACACTGTAGCAACTCCGTATCTTTACAGACCTTTTGAGCATGGAGCTGATATCGTTGTCTATTCTGCAACAAAAGAGATAAACGGCCACGGAAATGTTATAGCCGGTCTTGTTGTCGAAAAAGGAGATTTCCCCTTTGATGAAAAGAAATTCCCTCAGTTTTATAGCAAGGAGTGGAAGCTAAGAGACCTTCAGGACAATCCAAGAAGTGCCACGCAGTTCATTCCCGGAGCACCTGTTATTGCATCACTTAAGCTCTTTTTCACAGAGTTTTTTGGCGGAGCCCTCGGATCTTTTGAATCATATCTTGTACTGCAGGGGCTGTCGACACTTACGGTGAGGCTGGACAAGAAGATTAAGACTACCAGAAAGATTGTCGAGTACCTCGAGACCCGGAATGAGGTTGAGTTTGTTAGATACCCTTACGCTAAAGGAAGCAGGTATAAGGAACTGGCGGACAGGGATTTCCCTCTCGGCCCGGGAGCGCTTCTATCCTTTGGATTCAGGGGAACAAGGGAGCAGGAAGGAAAGTTCATCAAAGCGCTTAAGAACTTCTCATACCATGTAAACATAGGTGATGTGAGAAGCCTTATCACCAATCCGCCTGAGAACACACATACGGAGCTTCTGCCTGAGTATCACAAGCTGGCAGATATTCCAAAGAACATCATAAGACTTTCAATCGGACTTGAGGATCCGGACGATCTTATCGCAGATCTTGACCAGGCTTTTGAAAAGGCATTTGAGTGAGGGAGGCAGACATGGCATATATTTCACAGCTTAAATATGAAGATGCACCCAAGGAGACCCAAAAAATAATCGACGAGTGGGTGAAAGTACACGGCCCGCTTACAAACATGAAGGAGACGCTGATCCATTCACTTCCGGCGTTCCATGCGCTTATGGAGTGGTTCCCTCTGGAGGCAGAGATAGAGAGCTTTCTCGGTGAAAGGGCAGTAAACTTTTTCTGCTATGCAATCTCGACAACAAATGACTGCCTTCTGTGCAGTATCTTTTTCAAAAAAATCCTGGACGATGCAGGGATAGACTTCGAGACCTTTCAGTTTACTGACGAGGAGAGGGTGCTTATTGATTACGGCAGAGCTATTGTCAGGGATGCAAACAACGTGCCCTCCGAGATATTTGACAGACTCCATGCAAAGTGGAACGAGGAGCAGATTGTGGCAATTACAGCATTTGCGACGATCATGATTGCAACGAACATTATTAACAAGACACTAAAGATCAGGCTTGATGATGAGCTTGTGCCATATACAAAACGAAGGTAACAAGGAGGAAATGGCATGTCAAAGGAGTTTGAGAACAAGACTGTTTTTATCACCGGAGCCGCAAAGGGACAGGGAAGAGCAGTTGCTCTGTCTTTTGCAGAAGAGGGAGCAAATATAATAGCTTTTGATCTTGGAGAGAGGATAGAGTATCCGGCTTACAACAGATCATCCAATGAGGACCTTGAAAAGCTGAAGAGCGACGTGGAAGCCCTGGGAGCAAGGATCCTCATATATGCGGGTGATGTAAGAAAGGCCTCAGACGTAAAAGAAGCCGTTGACAGGGGAATAAGCGAGTTTGGGGGAATCGACATTCTCTTTTCCAACGCTGGAATCGCAGCCTATGGCTATTCCTGGGAGCTCACGGAAGAACAGTGGGATGCGCTTATAGACGTAAACCTCAAGGGCGGGTTCCTTTCATCAAAATATGTGATCCCCCACATGATTGAGAAAAAGAGCGGTGTGATCATTTATAATTCTTCTGTTGCCGGACTTCGCGGGTTTAACAGGATGAGCCACTATTCAGCATCAAAGCACGGCCTTGTCGGACTTACAAAGTCTCAGGCAATTGAGCTTGCACCATACGGAATACGAGTGGTTTCACTTCACCCGACTGGTGTCAATACACCTATGAACGACGGCCTTGCGGAGCTGGAAGGAACAACACCCACAGAGATAGCTGAGCGTTCAGCTGGAAATCTTTTAAAAACACCATGGCTTGAGACGGAAGATATTGTAGAGGCAGTCAGGTTCATAGCAAGCGACAGGGCAAGATATCTTACCGGAAGCCAGTTTGTTCTGGATGCAGGATTACTTACAAGGTAATCCGGAAGGCGATGAACACTATGGATATGGCTGACAACAAAGCTTGGAATAAGTCCTGTGATTAAGGCCGTTGATAAGATAAAGGAGGACAGTTTTCTCCCGGAAGTGGGCTCGGAGGAGTTCATGACTCATGCAGGTGAAAATCAGAGCAGGATCGTTACAAGCAAGATAGAACGGATAAATACTGAACTTTCCAGTAAAGAAGATAGTCTTGTCTGTACATCAATAAGTGTAGGCATCGCCCATGGCAGCCATGCAAAGGATACTGCCACATGGTTCAATAATGCAGACAGTGCTTTGTATGAAACAAAACGCAGGGGTAAGGGCGGCTATACGTTTTATAGCGCCAAATAGGGAGTTTCAACCCAGGGCCGGGGCAGCCGGATCAATCGAGGTATTTGCCGCTAAAAAGAGTGTAAATGATATCTTCAAGCTGATTACACGAAATACCTGGTTTGTTTTTTACATAATACTTTGCTATGGCGGTCAGCCCGGATGTTACGTATTCTATTGCAAGATCAGGTGGAATTGACCCGTTCAGGTAATGTTCGGGATAGGAGTCATGGCAGCAACTGAAACTGCCACATAACGATTCCTGCATAAGGTAGATTATGTTGTTCTTCTCAAGAAGATCAATAAAATCCCCTTTCTGTACAATAAAGGATGAGAAGCCTTTACTGAGCTCCTTTATTGTGGGATATCCGCAGCATTTACATTCTTCGTTAGGATTAAATGCGTATTCTTTTGAGAGTATGAATGCAACTATATTCTCTTTTGAAGAAAAAAGAGAATAGAAAGTCTGGCGGGAGACACCGGATTTTTTACATATTTCGCTGGCGGTGATCTTTGAGTATTCTTTTTCTTTAAGCAGTTCATAGAAGCCTTCTGCAATGTTTTTTTGTGAGCAGAGGGCTGTTTTATTACATCCCTGATACATATCTTTTTCCTTATTATCTGAGTTATATTTATGAAAATTGAAAGACATTAAAAGATATTCAAAACATAACATTGACACCTGTCAATGTTGGTGCTAATATCATGTTAATATCTTAGACAAATGTCAAGGTTTTGTAAAGCGTTCAGTAGAGATCCGCTTTATTTTTTTACAGATGTATTAGCACTCGGCACGTGCGAGTGCTGACAAAGGCAGGCAAGGAGGAAGACCATGATAGTAATTCCGGTGTATAATAAACAGCTTATTTCTGAGGGAAATCTCTATTTCCAGACAGACGAGTTCAAAATTCTTGGAGGAAGAGCCGTTCAGGGAGAGAGGGTAGTTATCCTGCAGAGCAAGACATTCCAGAAGAGGGATGAGATAACAGAAGACAATTTTTATCCAATAGGTGTTTCAGGAGTTTTGACTACGATCAGTTCTGATGGATACGTCATCGTAACTGTAAATAACCGTGTAAATATCGATGAGGTATCTGTTGATCCAAGGCATAATATCGAACTTGGCATTTCAAAAAGACCTGACACACAGGCTCCTGACCCCGCCAGGGAAGCAGCTGTCCTTAGAAAACTGAAGGAAGAAGTAAAAGACCTTTCGTCAAGGTTCCAGTATGCGGGATTTTTTAACGCGCTTATCGACAACATGAATACGGTTGGAGAACTGACGGCAGCTGTTTCTTACTGGATGAAGAACAGCAATGACGATAAATACAGGATAATCGCGGAAGACAGTGCCATAAGGCGAATGGAGCTCATGGAGAAGGCGGTTGCTGAGTTTGTCGAAGTTGCTAAAGTGACTACAGATGCAGCTACAGCTCAGGAGCAGGAATATAAAGATATGTACCGGGAGTCTGCGATCAAGAAGCAGATGGAATATCTTCAAAAAGAGCTGGATGAGATGCACCCTGAGAGTATGACCGATATCCAGAAGTTTGAAAAGAAGATAGATGAAGCCGGTATGAATGAAGATGCCGAAAAAGAAGCAAGGAAGGTCTTAGACCGACTTAAGCAGGAGGGGAAGAACAGCCCTGAGACAGGTATGCTCTATGATTATCTTGATTTCGTAACTGGCTTGTCATGGAAAAAGCAGGAAGCGCAGTTCATAGATCTTGCGAAGGCTGAAGAAATTCTTAATGATGATCACTACGGCCTTGATAAGGTCAAGAAACGTATTATTCAGCAGATTGCAGTAATGAATCTGAAAAAAGAACAGTCGGGGTCGATCCTTCTGTTTGTCGGAGCCCCGGGCACCGGTAAAACAAGTATTGGCAAGAGCATTGCCAAGAGCCTTGGAAGGGAATATGTGCGTGTCAGCCTTGGAGGAATAAGGGATGAAGCTGATATAAGAGGTCACAGACGTACATACATAGGTGCTATGCCCGGGAGGATAATGGATGCCATAAGTAAAAGCGGTGTTTCCAATCCCGTTATGGTTCTGGACGAGATTGATAAGCTGTCCCAGTCCTATAATGGCGATCCGGCCAGTGCTCTTTTAGAGGTGCTTGATCCGGAGCAGAACAATACATTTACCGATCATTACATGAATGTTCCATATGACCTTTCAGATGTGATGTTCATATGTACTGCAAACAGCATTGATACGATCCCGGAGCCCTTGCTTAACAGAATGGAAGTTATAAACTTCACCGGCTATACACCGGATGAGAAACTTAAGATAGCAAGAAAGCATCTTTTGCCCAAATCCATGGACTCGATGGGGATATCCGCAGATGCGCTTAATGTCCCGGATGAAATCCTGGAGACGATAATTGAGGAATACACAAGGGAAGCCGGAGTCAGAGGCCTTCGTAAAAGAATTGATTCCCTTTGCCGTGGCGCTGCAGTGATGATCTCAAAAGGCAGTAACATACCACTTTCGATAACAAAGGAACAACTTCGCACAGACCTGGACATGAGGCCGGTTCATAGAGAAATTGTTCCTGACAAACAAAAGGCTGGTGTTGTGACCGGTATGGCGTGGACATCAGTAGGCGGAGAAATACTGTACATCGAGACTGTATTCATAAAAGGAAAGGGAAATATCATTATAACCGGTAAGCTTGGTGATGTCATGAAAGAATCAGCGCAGATAGCGGTAAGTCTTGTGAAATCTCTTTTCCCTGATAAATCCAGGCTGTTTGAGGAAAATGATCTTCATATACATGTCCCTGATGGTGCTGTGCCCAAGGACGGCCCCTCTGCAGGTATAACAATGACAACTGCGATAGCATCACTTGTTACCGGAACAGATGTTGATCCCAGGATTGCCATGACGGGTGAAGTCTCGCTTAGGGGAATTGTCATGCCAATAGGCGGGCTTCCCGAAAAACTCATGGCAGCGCACAGGAGCGGAGTCAGAACCGCCTTTATTCCGGCTGATAATGTGCAGGATCTTATAGATGTGGCGGATGAAGTCAAGAATAACCTTGAGATAATCCCGGTTGAAAGTGTGCTCGATGTGATGGATAGAACCGGAGTACTTCCAAAAGAAAGTGTAAGGACAGCAGTGAAGGCCGGTTAAAGTGAACAAAAAATCCCCACTCATCAATGATGAGTGGGGATAACACCAAACATAGTCAAAGGGGATTCTTGTATTTACAAAGCTCTTACATATCCGATCTCCGTGTATATCATCCCATGCTTTCCGCGCTCTGATCTCATAAGGGATATACCGTTTACCCGCATTGATTCGCCATCCTGGAACTCAGGTAAAAAAACATTTTCCCTGGTGCAGGCAGCTTTCCTTATCAGTGTGACATGGGGCATGAACTTCTTTCTGTCAAAAGGAATCTCCTCTTCCAAAAGAGCATTTCTAAGTCTTTTCACATAATCGCGTAAATTATCATTTTTTTCCAGCTCCGCAAAAAACATGTCCTTGAAAGGCTTTAAACCACTTAGTTTTATAGAAAATGACCTAAGCGGAACCTTCTGCATAACTTCCACAATCTGCTCAGGATCGTCATACTCGCCAATAAAAGCAAGCGTCATATGCAGATTCTCACGAGGAGTATAGTTGCCCTTAACACCGCTCCTTAAAAGATCATCCTGAAGTTCAGTAAGCGAATCAAGCAGGTTTTCATCAAAACATATTGCTATAAAAAGTCTCAAGACGTATCACCTCCTCGTATCTTACGTATCTGATCATTTCCGCAGTACCGTTAGTTATAATGACTTTGCAGCTTTTTCATCTGAAGCATATATAGCTTTTAATAATATAGGTGTAAGAATGGAGCTTAATATTATCAGAAGAATTACTGCCGTAAAGTATCTGCTGTCGACGATTTCTGCTTTAAGGCCTCTTTGAGCCACGATAAGTGCAACTTCACCCCGGGTCATCATACCGACGCCAATCTTTAATGAGTCAGAAGTGTTGTACTTAAGGCACTTTGCAACGATACCGCAGCCCAGAACCTTTCCAAGAAGTCCAACGACAACAAATGCTGCTGAAAATGCAAGAATTGTCATGTCAACAGATCTTAAGTTTGTCTGAAGTCCCACACTTGCAAAGAATACAGGGCCAAATAACATATACGAATTTATGTCCATTTTTCTGTCTATATACTCAGAGTTGTCCAGGGAACTAAGGATGATGCCCGCAACATATGCGCCGGTGATATCCGCTACTCCAAAGTATTTATCAGCAATATAAGACATCGCGAAGGCAAGTGCAAGTCCCATGATTGGGATTCTTCTGGTATGAGGCCATTTTGCTTCCGCCTTTGACATTATCTTAAAGATGATAATTCCAACAACAACAGAAAGCGCAAAGAATGCCACGGTCTTTAAGCAAACAACTGCAAGATTGGCATTTGGATCTTTTAGTCCAAGAACAGCTGTAAGAACCACAATTCCTATTACGTCATCTATGATTGCGGCGCTCATAATAGTTGTTCCTACTTCTGTAGATATTTTTCCAAGTTCCTTAAGAACCTGAACTGTTATACTCACGGAAGTGGCGGTAAGAATAGTTCCTATGAAGAGCGCTTTTATGAATTCAGTTGAGCCGGGAGCTGCAAAGCCATAGAATGCCATGTACAGCAGGGTGCCCAGAACAAGCGGAACTCCAACACCGGTGCAGGCAAGGATTGTTGCTTTTACACCGGATTTTTTGAGCTTGTCGATATCTGTTTCCAGACCTGCGCTGAACATTAGGAGGATCACACCGATTTCAGCCATACCTGACAGGAAATCACTGGGATTAACAAGATCAAGCAGGGTGGGGCCGATGAGAAGACCTGCGATGATCTCACCTGCAACCTGTGGTGCATGTAATCTTCTGGCTATCAGTCCGAAGAACTTTGCGCTGACTATTATAATAACAAGATCTCTGAGTATATGAATTGTATCCATTGTCATACCTCCGTCTTTAAATGCTAAGAACTGAGTATGATACTTTTTTTGACGAAAATCAAGATGTTCATTTTTGCATTCCGGTAAGATATGATATTTTACATATAGCTTACAGAATTGTAACATAGTTAGAGATTATGAATAAACCAGGGTACCAAAAGAGAGCATTTAGAGATGAAACAGATAGATTTTAAAAACGGAAGGACATTAAGTATAATTCTTGCGACAGCAATTCCTATGCTTGTCGCTCAGATTCTTAACCTTTTATACAACATTGTGGACAGGATTTACATTGCCAGGATTCCTGAGGTGGGAACTGCAGCACTCGGTGCGGTGGGACTATGTTTTCCTATTGTCATTCTGGTTACGGCTTTTACAAATCTGTATGGAAGTGGAGGAGCACCGTTATTCTCCATGGCGAGAGGAAAGGGAGATAAGAAGGAAGCTTCGGCTATACAGAATACGTCTTTTTCAATGCTACTCGCAACATCTGTGCCGCTTATACTGATTGGTGAAATTTTCGGTGAACCAATATTGAGACTGTTTGGTGCTTCCGGCGATGCCCTTGTTTATGCACTTCCTTATCTGAGGATATATATGCTGGGTACGACTTTTGTGATGATAGCCACAGGAATGAATCCTTTTATAAATGCACAGGGATTTGCTGTTGTGGGAATGACTACTGTAATAGTTGGCGCAGCTACAAATATCGTGCTTGATCCGATTTTTATTTTTGTTCTGCATATGGGAATAGAAGGCGCTGCAATTGCAACAGTGATATCTCAGGCTCTTTCAGCATGCTATGTGCTCAGCTTCATATATGGAAAAAAAATAAGTATACCGGTAAGAATCCTTAAGCTGAGCGAAATAAGAAAAAGCGGATCAAGAGCACTAGGTATTGTGGGGCTGGGTACAGCGGCCTTTATTATGCAGTTTACGAATGCCCTTGTGCAGATCTCCTGCAATAATGTGCTCTCTGATGTGGGAGGGGATATCTATATCTCCATAATGACGATTGTAAACAGTGCAAGACAGATGATCGAGACTCCGCTGCTTGCCATTACTGAGGGCACTTCTCCCGTCATCAGCTACAATTATGGTGCCGGAAGATATGACCGCGTAAAAAAATCAATTGCTTTAATGTTTGTGCTGGAACTGGGATATTCAGTGATTGTCTGGCTCATAATCAGGGTTTTCCCTGCGAAGATAATCGGGATATTCAGTTCAGATACTACAATTTTACTTGATGCAGTACCGGCATTTAACCTATACTTCTCGACTTTTATATTCATGACCTTTCAGCATACCGGACAGGTGGTATTTAAGTCGCTGGGCAAAAAGAAACATGCGATTTTCTTCTCCTTATTCAGAAAAGCAGTGATTGTAGTCGGTCTTACATATGCACTTCCTTATGTCTTCAATATGGGAACCGATGGAGTTTTTGCCGCAGAACCTGTCAGCAATGTGATAGGAGGAATGGCATGTTTCATAACAATGATGATTACTACGGCTAATATGTTAAAAGATAAAGACAAGGAGGCTTGATATGTCAAATAGATTGTATTTGAGAATATGAGGGAATACCTGTAAAGACTCAAAATCATTGGCAACTGCGATAGAATTCCTCAAGCCTCGGTCTTGCCTTCTCATAAGCAGACTTAAGTCCCGGATCAAACTGCGTCCCCATACCCTCCATAATGATGCTGTCAGCCTTTTCAAAATTAAAGGCTTCCTTGTATACCCTCTTGCTGACTAATGCGTCGTACACATCCGCAATGGCCATGATGCGGGCTTCTATCGGGATCTGCGTTCCGGATAGTTTTTCGGGATATCCTGATCCGTCCCACCTCTCATGATGGAAATGTGCTACATTTTCAGCCACCTGCTTAAAGGAATCATCATCGGTGTTTAGGAGTATTTCGTGAATAACCCTTGCGCCTTCTGCAGAGTGCGCCTTCATTTTCTCATATTCTTCATCCGTAAAACGTCCTGGCTTCCTAAGCACCGCATCATCTACCGCAATCTTCCCGAGGTCATGCATCGGCGCGGCCTTTATCACATCACGGCAGAATTCCTCAGAAAGCTGAAGCTTTCCTTCCTTAAGGATCTCGTCGATAAGGATCCTTACGCCTTCACTTGTTCTCTTGATATGCCCGCCGGTGGAATTGTCCCTGCTCTCAACCATCATCGCAAGGCTCATGATCAGATTGTCATGCATCTCCACGATATGGCGCGTCTTTTCCTCAACTTCTGTTTTGAGCTGCTCGTTAAAGGTATCTAAGAGTCTGATAAATTTCCTGTTGGCCGTATCATCCTTAAAAGAAATGAGATAGCCTCTTTTTTTGCTGCCGTCATACAGGTGACCAACAGACACATTGTATATCTTCTCGTCATCCGGATCACCGGACTGTGTGTGCACTGTATACACAAAGGTATTATTCCCTTCATCTTCCTCAAAGCTGTCCAGGAAATGGCGGATCTTTTGCTCAGCCGGCTTATACCCGATTGCCTCATCAATGGACTTTCCAGCAAGTTCAGGGATTATTTTTTCTGCCGTTGTATTGCTTCCAAGATATCTTCTCCTAAAATCACACGAAATATAAGCGATACCCTGTTCATGAACCATGGAATCTATGGCTGTTTCACTCACATCATAAAGATTGACCCTGCGGATAATGAAAAGATATACAATCTGGGCAAGCACATATCCCAGCGGCACGAATTCTATGTCCGGCATGATCTTTTTCATGATGAATAAGCTGAATATGCTTATGACATACGGAAGGGTCAGCAGATAAAGCATTGTCCTGGGAATCTGTTTCTTTCTGACTCCGGAATAGATAAGAGCAGAAATTCCGGCTGCAAAGAACAGGAAAAACGATGCATAGATCAAAGAATGAACAGGGCCGTATTCTTTTAGCAGAGTCCCCTGACCATTTATGACCTCAAAGGACACACTCCTGTAAACGGATGTCCCGTATGGGATATTGATGATCGGCGCGTAAAGAGCGCAGCATATGATAAAAAGGATCAATCTGACCCATTTGCCTATTTCTATCTTACAAAGATTAAAGATACATATGGTGATGAACAGCTGTAGAAAGCACCCTCCGACATAAATGATCTTCTGGGCAGTTAAGGCTGATCCAAGATCATTTGAAATGGACAGCATAAAATATCCCAAACAGGCAACTGACACTAAAGTGAAGATCATGGAAAAATTGGTATCAAAATGACTGTGCCACATATATATGTAGATGGTGGAGCAGACAAGTGAAGCTGCCAGCACGCCGCCATAGAATATCGGTATCAAGTCATTATCCCTCCTTTCAACTATATTCTATTGTATATCATTAAGATATGAAATACTTATAATTTATGATAGTTCAAAATAATCAATAAAACAGGCAC
>JAEEGL014964011.1_pt1 | contig 30325 bp, 19 predicted proteins | sample 9134231 | NCBI WGS metagenome assembly JAEEGL01 (sample SAMN16246548, study PRJNA631951) | gut metagenome | biome: gut microbiome; feature: rumen; material: fiber-attached | host: Bos | place: Iran: Karaj | collected 2018-10 | reverse complement strand
TCGAATCTGTGACCTCTACCGTGTCAAGGTAGCGCTCTAACCAAACTGAGCTAGCCGCCCATGAAAGGCCTATGTCATGGAAGCGTGGCCACGCCTCCGAAGAAGATGGTGGGCGACACAGAACTCGAATCTGTGACCTCTACCGTGTCAAGGTAGCGCTCTAACCAAACTGAGCTAGCCGCCCTCAAAAGCAATCTTAACGTATCTCTGTTTTTCAATTAGTCAAGCAGGGACCTCGCATTTTCCGAAGAAACCGCTTCCGTCCCCTCAAAAACTATTCTTTCGCCGCCTTCGCCTTCGGCTTGCCGCTGACCAGAAGCGGCTCCTCCAGACTTTCGTCGCTGAACGTCTGATAGAAGATCTCCTGTAGGATGTTCAGCATGGCGATGCGGGCCTCAAGGGTCATGATGACATCAGGGAACAATTCCTTCAACCCTTCCCAATAGTCATCGGCGGAGCCATTCATCATCTCTTGGGACTCGCTCTTCACGATGCCGTCGATCAGCGCGTTTTCGCTCTTCTGCAAGGTGCTCCAGAAGTCCGGCAGGGTGCCTTCGATCTTCAAAGAGCGGTCCTCCTCATAGTTGAGCCGCTTGATCATGCTGTTGAAATTGCGGCGAACAGTGGGGGTCATTTTCATGGCCGTGCCCACGCGGGCCCAGTCAATGCGGGACAGCAGCAAGTCCGCGAATTTCTCCAGTTCGCCATTGCGCTTCTCGACTCCTTCCTTCTCCTTGCGGATCTGCTCCACCTTGCGGCCCGCCTCGGCGGTCTGTTCGCCCAGAGAGCGATTGGCCTGACGCTGCTCTTCATAGCGGGACTGCCAGCTGGCAAGCTCCTTGCCCAGACGGTCAATGTCGCTCTGCATCCGATTCCGCGTCCGCTGCATCTCCTCCTTAAGGGCGACCTGCTCGTCCTGCTTCTGGGAGTCGAATTTGGTCAGTTGGGCATTGGCCCGACGCAACTCCGCCAAAAGGCTGTCCTGTTTTTCCTGACGGGAGTCATTATCCGCACGCAACTGGCGATTGAGCTTCTTCAGCTCCTGAATCTCGTTTGTCATCTCGTTCTGGCGATTGCGCAGCCGCTCCAATTCACCGTTCAGCTGGGCGTTCTTTTTGGACAGCTCGTCCCGCTCCGTCTCGGCGCCCTTCAGGCGCTCCACCAAATCCACGTTTCCGCTATTGTCGTCCAAGATTTTGGCCGCCTGCTCCGCCGTGAACTTCAAAGGACTGAAGCAGAGGAGGATACGCCATTTAGGCAAATCCTCCACCTTGAAGAAGGCCTCGAACTTCTCATCGGGAAGCACATATTCGTCCTCCCCCAGGCCCTTGGACTCCCGATATTCCTTGTACTCCGTGGAGTGGAAATAGTCCTCTAAATTCGTATGTAATTCAGTATGAACAGGATACCAACACGCAAACACGCCGTTGTTCATCTGCTCAGCCATGTTCGGCTTCTGGGCTTCCCGCTGAATCAGCTTCTCGATCCGATCCCGCTTCTGGGGTTCAAGGCGATGGCCACCCATCGTGCACAGCTTCATAAGCGGCGCACTTGCAAATACATAGTTCTTCAGACTTGTCCACGGGATTTCACCCAGCATCCGCCCAAAGACGTCCGCCAGATTCACACCCTGGATTTTTTCATTGTTGCCCAACATCCAGGAGGTACTCCTTCTTCAACATGGCTTGCGAAGCCGACACGAATGATGCGGCCATTTGACGACGCAACGACCGCTCCAATTTCTGAAGCACCATCTCAAACATGGTGCAGTCCTTCCCCTCCGCCTCGGCCTTGGCACGAGCGGCACGACAGAGCTGAACAGCCTTGCGCCAGCTATTCTCCTGACAAAGCAACGCCACCTGGCTCATCGTGTCACTTCCGGCATCACCTTGCTGACGCTGCTGTTGCTCTTTGGTTCTGCTCGCCTTCGCCAATTTGCGCTTGGACTTCTTGTCCAGCACTTCATTGGAATCATCGTCAATGTCGTTGATGAACTTCTTTGCCATGTACGGCGGAATCCTCACAACGGGAAAGGCATCGCTTCTCATCGCTCCACACGATGCTTTCCCTAATAAAAAAAATGGAGGCACGGACCGGATTCGGACCGGTGAATAAAGGTTTTGCAGACCTCTGCCTTACCACTTGGCTACCGCGCCTCATTGAGCATGAAAATACATTACACCTTCTTTTGCCTTCGTCAAACTAACAACATGCAAATTTTGTCATTTTTTCGACTTTTATAGCAAAAAAACGTCATGTTTTGGAAAATCGGTCCAATTGAAGCGGCCATTGTCGTCGTTGGCCGCGGCGTCAGCGATTTCGACGAGTCATGCTGAGGGTCCATCCCACGAGCAGCTCCAACTCCGCCGCATGGGGGAAGAGCTGCGGCAGAAGCTCCAGGGCACGGGAGACATAGCGGTCGGCCTCCGCCTGCACATGGTCGAGGGCTCCGGTCTTCCGCATGATGGCGCGGACGCGCTCCACTTCGCGCTCTCCGGCCATTGGGTTGCCCAAGAGCGCCAGCAGCTCCTGCCGCTCCTCACGGGAGGCGTTTTCCAAAGCCATAATGGCCAGCAGGGTGCGCTTGCCCTCCCGAACGTCCGATCCAATGGGTTTGCCCAGTTTCCGCTCATCGCCGTAGATTCCGAGGATATCATCCTGCAGCTGAAAGGCGATGCCGCAGGCCATGGCGAATTCACGAAGTTGTAATCTCCTTTCCCCCAATGGCATACGTCCTTCCGCCAAGGCCACGCCGGCGGTCAGGCTCAGGTCCAGCAGGGCGCCGGTTTTCCCCTCCATCATTCGAATCACATCTGTCCGCTCCAGCTTCTCGAAAGGGAGATGACTCAACTCGATGTCCCGCTGTTCACCCGCCAGCAATGCGGGTGTGAGGGAACCTGTCATCTCTTTGACCAACTCCAGAACCAGCTCTGGCGCAGGACCTTCAAGGCTCGTCATCTTGCGGACGGCTCGCGCCTGCAAAAGGTCTCCACCCAAAATCGCCAAACTCAGGCCGTAGTCCGTCGCCGCCGCATCGGAGAGCGCAAAGTCCTGCTGGCCAAGATGATAGCCAACACGATGGGCGGTGGGCTGGTTTCGGCGGAGCGAGTCATGGTCGATGACGTCATCGTGAATCAGGGTCCAGGTGTGGAACATCTCCATCGCGCACGCCGCCGGCACCATGGCCTCCCAATTTCCGCCGGCGACTCGGCATCCTAGCAGCAACAGCCCTGGCCGCAGACACTTACCCAAATGCCGAAGATAGCACATGGCGGTCTCCTGCAGATGAGGCGGCATCCATACCCCATCCCTTGCGAACTCCTCTTCAAGACATTCCTCCACCATCCGGCGGATTTTCACCATCTCCCGCTCATAGGCGGCAATGGCCTCTTCCTGTTTTTTCATGCTTTCTTTCCTCTGTTTCCACTTTCGCTGTGGCGAATCTGGCAGAATCAGATTATGTTATATATATATGTAATATGTCAAGAATCCCAAATCCGTGGCGAGACGCAAAAGGAGCCTTCCCTTGCCGACGACTCGCGGCGAATCCCGTCCAGTCATTATTTCCATATTCAATATAACTCATCAATCGCCAAACGCCCATTGACGGGCCAGGACTTATTCCATAGGAAGCCAATATGTCAGACGAAATCAAACGCCATCTTCTCTCCCTTCTCGAACCCTGCGGCCAAACCCATCTGCTGCATTTTTGGGACAGCCTGATCGCCGCGGAAAAGGAGCGGCTCGCCACCCAAATCCAGGCCGTGGACTGGCCAAAGGTCACGGCGTGGGCGAAGAAGCTGCTGGACCCCGCCGCATCGGAAGCCGCCGGCATCCCCTTCGACCGGCTGGTCCCCGCCCCCTATCAGCCTCTGCATCCCGAGACCCCAAAACAGGAAGAATTTCATAAAGCCAGCATTGCCAGAGGTTTAGAGATGCTTCGTACGGGCAAAGTCGCCGCTTTCACCGTCGCCGGCGGACAGGGGACCCGCCTGGGCTTCTCGGCCCCCAAGGGCACGTTCCCGCTGACGCCGCTCCGTCACAAGAGCCTGTTCCAGATCTTCGCGGAAGGGTTGCTCCGTCTTCAGGAAAAGTACGGCACCACCATCCCTTGGTACATCATGACCAGCCATGTCACCGACGCCGCCACCCGCGAGTTCTTCCAAACCCATGGCTATTTCGGGCTGAATCCCGCCAACGTCCGCTTCTTCGCGCAGGCCAATTTCCCCGCCTTCGGACTGGACGGCAAGGCCCTTCTGGAAAGCCCCTCCTCCCTCGTCCTTTCCCCTAATGGCCACGGCGGCAGCTTCGCCGCCCTCAAGGATTCCGGCGCGTTGGACGACATGGAAGCCCGCGGCATCACCACCCTGACCTACTGGCAGGTGGACAACCCGCTGACCATCGAATGCGACCCCCTCTTCATCGGAATGCACGACCTCTCCGGCTCCGACATGAGCTCCCGAGCCCTCATCAAGCGGGACCCCAAGGAGAAACTGGGGCATTTCTGCATGCTGGACGGCCATCTGACCATCGTGGAATACAGCGACATGCCCGACTCCCTCCTCTATCAGCAGGAGGCCGATGGCCGTCTCCGCTATCGGGCCGGCAGCCCCGCCATCCACGTGTTGAGCACAGCCTTCATCCGCCGCATGACAGGAGCCGACTCCGCCTCCCTGCAACCCCACCGCGCCAACAAAAAGGTCCCCCACATCACCTTGGACGGCGCACAGGTCACTCCAGAGGCCCCCAACGCCATCAAACTGGAGCTGTTCATCTTTGACGCTCTGCCCTTCGCCCGCAATCCATTGGTTCTGGAGGGTGACCGCGCCGAGCAGTTCGCCCCCGTCAAGAACAAAGAAGGCAACGACTCGCCCGAAAGCTCCCGCGACGCCCTGCTCCACCGAACCCAAAGGTGGTGCCAGCTGGCAGGCATCCCCTTCCCCCAAAAAGCCGACGGCAGCCCCGATGCCATCGTGGAGCTCTCTCCACGCTCCTTCGTGGACGTGGAGGATCTGGCCGCCGCCAAGGACCGGCTGCCGCCCATCACCGCCGGCGCTCAGCTCTATCTTGAATAGCTCTGCCCATGTCTCCAAGCCCCTCCATGGACAGCACCTCCCAAAAGCGCGACAGCCTGCGGAAGCGGATTCAGCAGTTCAGCATTGATGTCACCATCGGCATCGCCGTCCGCCTGTTTGGAAGCCTTCCGCTGACGGCATACCGTCCGCTGGCGGTGTTTTTTTCGCGGCTGATCCGCCTGTTTCATCCTGCCTCTATGCGATTGATTTGCAGCAACTTGCAAATTGCGTTCCCCAACATGTCCAAAGCGGAGCGCGTGGAGCTGGCCAAATCCAACATCGTCCACACGCTATTGATCGGCTTTGAGCTGGCCTATTTCATTCGCCATCCGGAGCGGATCCGAACCTGCTTCGAGCTGGTGGAAGACACGCGGTCCCCTGAAGACAAGAAGACGCCCCACATCATCTGCCTCCCCCATCTGGGCAATTGGGAGGTATTTGGACAGACGGCCAGCCTGATTGGCTACCGCGGCGCGGCGGTGGCCCGCCCCCTCTTCAGCAAGAAGCTCAACGATCTGATCAACCAGGCCCGCAGCATCAACGGGCTGAAGATCATCGAGAGAAAGGGGGCGGTCCGCGCCGTCATCGGGGCCCTGAAGGACAACTACACCATCGGCATGCTGGTGGACCAGAACCTGAGCCTCAGCCACGGCGGCATGTTCACCCTCTTCTTCGGCCTGCCCGCCACCTGCACCAAAATGCCCGCGTTTCTGGCCAGACGCCGCAACTACAACATCGTGCTCTGCGACTGCGTGAGAATCGCCCCCGGCCATTTCCGCATTGAGACCCAGGCTCTTCCCAAGCCCGTCAGCGACTATCCGGACGACGAGTCCCTCACCAACGACATCATCCGCCAAATCGAAGAGATGATCCGCCGCCATCCAGAGCAGTACATCTGGCACTACCGTCGGTGGCGGTATATCCCGAACAACGCCTCCGACAGCCTGAAAGCCCGCTATCCTTATTATGCGGACTCCCTAAAATACGCCTGTCCGGAACCTCTTCTGGAACAGGCTGAGGCCCTTCAACGGAGCACATGACATGGATGTCCTCACCCTCCGCAATCTTCATCTCTTCTGCGTCATCGGCTGCAACCCCGAAGAGCGCCACGCCAAACAGGAACTGCTGCTGACCGTGGCCCTGCACACGGACATCCATCATGCCGCCCAAACCGACGATTTATCTCAAACCATTGACTACGGGGAACTTGCAAGACAGCTACAGGACACCGCCGTCGCCACGTGCTTCCAACTCATCGAATCCCTGGCTGAAACTCTGGCCGCCGTCTGCCTGAAGCATCCCCTCGTCCACGCCGTCGACCTGCATCTGGAGAAACCCCACGTCCCCAATGGCGCCGAAGCCGCCTGCCTTGACATTCATCGTTGTGCAAGTCATTGATAGCAAGGATATTATAACATTTATAGCAACCACGGCTATGGATTGTTGAATTGCAACCACGCCTTGAAAAAGGGATTGGAGAAACAATACTCTCCTTTACGAAGGAAGATGACGTGGTCTGCAAACAGCCGATTCACCACACGTTTGACGGTGCTTGGGGCCAGCCCCAGACGGTCCGTAAAAGACGTGGAGGTCAATAGAACTTGTCCATTCTCCGACAGTGCCCTCAACACTTTGGTCTGTGCAGGTGTAAGATGCTCCATTGTCGCTTCATAGCCACGAATCTCACGAGAGAAGATTAACTCCAATGCAGCACGAAAACAGGTCGGCGTGATCTCTTCGGCAACCTCGGTCGTTGTCCATAATGCTTCGCAAAACTCTTGAACATCGCCGGGTACCCCATCTGCGAAAGCAAGAATCTGCTCAATGGTCTTGGTGGAGATTGTCCGCTCACCCACCTCGAACCGCTTTTTGATGAATTTTGTAAATTCCTTAGGATCAATCTCATCCACAAGAAATGGTAAGGCTGACTTGTAGAACGGGCTATTCAAATCCTCGAAAATGTGGGTCATCTCATTGCGAACGCTTCCCGTAAAGAAATAGGCCACCTGCTCCTGAAACTGGATGGTGCTGCGCATCTCGGCCAACACACGAGAGGCATTCTCCAGCTTCAGAATGTCCTGAAACTCATCAAAAACCACGCAGGTCCGCCCTTCCGACACCAATTTGGCCAACGCCTCCATCACGGATGACACCGAATCCGGCTCCAATGCGGCCCTTGAATCCACAGAGATAGTTGTGGTTCCGCTGGGATCAATGGACAGGGTAGGACGCAACCGTGAGGCAAACTGGAGTGCTTTCCTCAAAAACGATAGTTCTTCATAGGCTTGAGCGACACCCTTCATCACCCGACTGCAAAAGTCCACCGTCGTTTTGATGAAATACAAATCAATATAGACCATGCGCATCCCCCGCATTCTGCCAAGGGCATGTCGAACCAAAGAGGTCTTTCCCATTCGGCGGGGTCCCTGAATCACCAAGTTCTGGCCTGACAATGCATACTCCTGCAACGACTTCTCAAGCTCCGCACGTGGACAAAAATGTTCCCCGCTCACCACACATCCATACTGAAAAGGTCTCATTTCCAATCCTCCTATGTACTGAATAACATGACGCAACCTTGCGCAACGCAACTCTGCGCAACGCATTCCTGCGCAACGCATTCCTGCGCAACGCATTCCTGCGCAACGCATTCCTGCGCAACGCATTCTTGCGCAATGCAATACTGCGTAATATCCATGACGCAACTTTGCGCAACGCAACTTTGCGCAATGCAACTCTACGCAACGCATTCCTGTGCAACGCATTCCTGCGCAACGCAATTTTGTGCAACGCATTCCTGCGCAACGCAACTTTGCGCAACGCATTCCTGCGCAACGCATTCCTGCGCAACGCATTCTTGCGCAACACATTCCTGCGCAACGCATTCCTGCGCTATTTTCATGACGCAACTCTGCGCAACGCAATACTGCGTAATATCCATGACGCAACTCTGCGTAGCGTAATACTGCGCTATTTCCATGACGCAACTTTGCGTAACGCAACCCTACGTAATATCCATGACGCATTCTTGTGCAACGCATTCATGTGCAACGCATTCTTGCGCAACGCATTCTTGCGCAACGCATTCTTGTGCAATGCAACTCTGTGTAATATCCATGACGCAACTCTGCGTAACGTAATACTGCGCTATTTCTATGACGCAACTCTGCGCAACGCAATACTGCGCTATTTCCATGACGCATCTCTGCGTAATATCTATGACGCAACTCTGCGTAATATCCATGACGCAACTCTGCGCAACGCAATACTGCGCTATTTTTATGACGCAACTTTGTGCAACGCATTCTTGTGCAACGCATTCTTGTGCAACGCATTCTTGTGCAACGCATTCTTGTGTAACGCATTCTTGTGTAACGCATCTCTGCGCAATTTCCATGACGCATCTTTGCGCAACGCAACACGTTATAAATCTTTTATTGTTTCAAGAGTCCGCTAGCCCCACTGGCAAAAGAAAGCCGGAGACGCACGCAATGCCTCCGGCTTTCCCTTTTGCAGCGATTGAATGATGACGGGCGACTCAGTTTTTGTCCGCCTCTACGGAAATGCCTGCGTTCTTCTGCACAAGCTTCTCGATTTCAGCCTGAAAGGCCTCCATCTCCCCATACAGGGGTTTCAAGGCGGGATTGGCCGCAAAGAACAACTCCCTCCGCTGGGCCTCCAGCTGATCGGCCTTCGCCTTCACGGCGGGGTCGGCAGCCTTCGCCTGCTTCTCCAGACGGCTAATCTGACTCTTCTTGTAGAGGACCTTGCCACGGAGCTTGCGGATCTGAGTCTTCAAATCCGTCTTCACCTCCTGGGCGGTTTTGGTCTCTCCACCATTGTCCTGAGCCTGTTCAGCCCACACCGGCATGCCCATCGCAAGGACAGCGCATGCCACCAACAGCCATTTTCTCATGATGACCTCCTGAAAACCTGCCCCAATGCAACGTCCCCTTCATTTATTCACAACACCAAAAGGGCGGAACTTGCATCAAGAGCAATAAATTGAATATCCCTTTTGCACTTATAGAATAGCATTGAATTTCAATATTGCAAACATATTTTCGCATTAATATTGCAAAATTGCAATTTTTGTTTCCTTTTTCAAGCTCTCCTCCCAGTTTTCCCTTCTCCTCCACACCCAATCTATCCTTTCTGCCATGGGGATTGGGAAGGTGACACGCCAGCCATTTGAAAATTGCCCTGCGAACAATAGATTATAAGAGCACGTTTCTTCTGATGCAGACCCAAGGTGCCTCGAATTTCTTGCGAATTCTCAAAGATGGATTGCAATAGCTTGCATACCAATGGGTTATAAAAGGAGTCCACGCCATCACCAACTGGATTTTGCGGTAAATGAACAGCCGATTTCTTCTCATTGTCACAATCTGCGCATCCATCGCACTTAACGCCACGGACATCAGCGGCCTCGCTTTCGTGCCATGGCAGACGGACGACCTGCCTCAAGCCAACCTTGCGCTCAACGAAAGGGGCTTCTCCCTTTCTTTCCACAAAAAGGAAGGTTCGCGAAACTATGCGCTGGCCATCGGCAATGTTCCTGCAAATACCGTAGTGCCAGCACAATACAAAATCAGCTTCCAAATGAAAGGCGGCGCCCTCAACAAAAACACCCTGATGGATCTGTCCCTTGCCGTTGCCGCCCCCAACTCCGGCGAATGGATCACAAAGTACTCCGATTCAGTCTCTTGCGACTGCAAGACATGGAAGACCATCATCATGGGGCTGGACAGCCATTTCAATCTGTCGGACGCCCTTTGGGACGTGAAGCAGATCAAGTTCCATCTGCGAGGCGGGCAGAATCCCAACGGCTTCACATCGGCGGAAGTCCGCAACGTCCGCATCGTGCCGGCCTCGGAGCTGGGGCCGGAAGGCCTTGAGTATCAAGTGCGTATGCCTCCTTCTCTCAAAGAGAGGCTGCATTCCGACGCCCCGCCCCTCGTCCGCGTCCATTTCGATTTGGACAACGAAGACCGCGGAGCGTTCATCCCCCAGGACCCAAATGGCAACGGTCTGCGGGAGAAGAACTTCCACGATGGCTTCAGGGGCTTCCTCCTGCGTGGCGTGGACGGCTGCCATCAGGGGCAGGGCTGCGAATTCCTCTCCCCCGACGACACCCGCTTCTTCCAGCTTGTAGACGACCCGGCCCTTGCGGATGTCATTGTCTATTCGCGGGCCATGGCGGCTCCTGACATACCCCACGTCCACCCCAACAAGCCCATGCTGGTTTTCGGCAATGTGGCGGACGCGGATGTCCGCGAGGCCTTGCCTGTTACTGTAACATATTTGTCTCCAAATGATTATGCCAAACGCCAGCGCGTCCGCCCCGTCATCTCCCATCCCCTGTTGGACGGTGACGTCATCAGCGATGCCGCCTTTGGCAAATACGCCGAAATCACCGTGAAAGATGGAGCAAGACGGCTTCTGGACTTTGCGGACGGGTCCCCTTGCGTCGTGGAAGGCGACCATGTCCTCTACGCCGCCACAGGCATCGGCGCCCAACTGCTGCCTGATTCCTTCTTTTATGACCGCTTTCTGCTGAAGGCGATTCTGTATCTTGCGGGAAAGCCGGAGGCATTCCCCGCTTTGGACGCCCTGAAACACCAACTTCAGGCGCGGGAGGCGGAGGCGGAACAGCAATGCATTGCGGAAATTCTGCAGGAAGCCGGGCTGAAAGACAGCCGTGATAATTGGCAGATGGGCATGTCCAAGAACAACTTCGGCCGTTTTGGCTATCAGCCAACGGGACAACTCCTCTGCGCCGCCCTCCGAAAAGACATGGCCATTGAAAACGGAGCCGTGGCTTTCCGCATGGATTTCACGGAGCAGCCGGTTCCAGACGAGCCGCCCTCCATCATCATGGAAGATGTTTCATGGACGGGGCGGCGTTTCCGCATCTGCAACCAAGGCAATCGATTACAGATGCAGATTTCCCTTCTGCTGCCCTTTGTGCGCTATGCCCAAACGCCTCGACAGCTGTTCCTCGCCCTGGAGGGCACCGTCCATGTGGCGGTCATTGAGGACGGCAAAGGACGGCGGAACGTGCGGCTGGCCTCCAGTCCGCTGCTCTACAACAAAGCACGGGACGGCGCTCTAAAACGCCCCTGGCTCCTGCTTTACGGCGAAGAGGACGAGGCGGTGCCCCTGCAGGTCGTCTTCAGCCGAAATCCCCTCCAATTGCAGGCCCGATTCAGCGACGATGGCCTCGAGGGCATCGACATCACGTTTGCCCAGGACGATGCGGAAATCCTCTGCGGCTGGCCATGGGGCACGGCCCCGCAAGCCACCCGAACTTGGCCTCAAAAACTTCCCCAAGTCGTTGTCCGCAAGTTGGATACGCAGGCAAAGCTGGCCCTGAACTACCCCGACGGCTGCGATGAAATCTTCCGCATCGCTCCGGACGGACGCCACATCCAGATTTTGCAGCGCACACGGAATCGCCACATTGCCAACGACTGGGACGTTCCCCCTTTCCCGCATGCCCTGATGCCACCCCTGATGGCATTTGCATTAAAGGAAAGAATAGTTGCATCAAATGATAGAAAATATGCATTAGTTGCAATAAAAGACTCCTTGACAGACATGGAGACGCCCACCCGCTTCGGGCCCTCGCTAATGGCTCTCGGCCGCTCCACCCTCTCCTATTTCCTTCCGCTGCCCAACACGCAGGCGGACATCGTGACCGGCGGCTTCGCCTCAACGGACGACCCATGGATTCAGGAGGCCAACGCCGCCATCAAAAACGGTGTCCGCTGGTCATGGGGCGGCGGCGCCCCGTTCGAGCTCCTCAGCTTCGACTCCCCCATGGGCAACCGCGGCGGCGAAAACATCAGCCCCTTCACATGGCAATACGGACTGAGCACCGCCCTCCAAGGCTATTTCCTTTTGGACGACGAGGCGAAGGCCGCTCTGCGGCGGCGGGTCAGCGCCCGCTTCACGGAGCCTCTAGACCAATACCAATATAAATATATGGCGCGGCATCGCATGGAGCCCTTCACAGGCCTTGCCTATCCAGTGCTGTTCCGTAGCATCTTCAGACTGGGCGTAAACGCCCCGCCCGACGAAGGCACTCAATGCAACTACGCCGACTGCAACGAGGCCAGCGTCCTCATGACCTGGATCGCCGAACTGCTGGCCGACCGCTTCGGCATGACCTCCCTCGTCAAAGCCAACTGGCCCTTCCTCAAATACGCCGCCTCCCATCAAAAGGTCATGGACGACTGGGCCTACCATGCCGCCTCCTGCCGCGAGGACGGCGCCGGCGCGTGGATCGACATGCTCAACGGCGAATACAGCGGCATGGTCTGCCATGCCCGCCTCACCGCCATCGTCGGCGACACCAAAGAGGAGCGGGACGCCCTCTACCGCGCCGCCAAACGCATGGTGCCCACGCTGGCCCGCCTGCGCTTCCACCACTGGCTCGGCGAGCCGGATGATCCAAAATCGCCGCAACGTCTTCATTCCGTGATACTTGGATTCGGCGATGATGGCTGCAAAACCTACCCCATTCCCATCCCCATCAACGGCAATTCGACTCAGGCCATGGACCTGTTCGACTTTTCCGAAGGCGCCCCTGGCTCCCTGTTCCGCCTCTATGACGCCTGGGCCCTTCCCGAAATCCACCACTATCTGCGTAATTTCGCCCTTCCCGCCATGGCAAAGCCGGAGGGTTTTCTCGGCGCGGAGCGCGTTCTTCAGGTTCTTGGCTACTTCACCGCCCCTTACATGGAATGGGAGGCATGGTCGAACCAGTCCATCGAAAGCAACCGCCGCCGCTGGCACAAGGACTGGGTCGGCATCGCCGCCGGCTACCCCCTCGCCCTGCTCCTGCACCGCAAGTTCAACGCCCCGCTACTCTCTGTCTGTCAGCAAGTTAAGATAGAGGACTTGCGCTTCGACGTGGCCTCCCGCGAATTGAACCTGACCGTGACCGCCACAGAGAAAAGCATTATGGAAATTCCTACGCCGCAACAACTTATCGTCAATGGCATGCCTGTCGCCATCAACGCCTCCCCCTCCATCCGCCTGCCCCTTCAGCCCGGCTTCAACCGCATCACCGCCGCCTATCCCTAGGCAACCTCCACGCCATCCGTTCCCATGAAAAAGGCGACTCTTCTCAACCTTCTGATCCCCATAGCGCTTTCCGCCCTCTTTGTGTCGCTGGCACTGCCCCGTTGCGGCAAACTGCTGGGTCAAGATGAGCTAAGTCACTACTACAAGCTGATTTGCCTATTGTTTGAGCAGGGCTTTGCGCAGCCAAAAGAGCTCATCACCTTCTCGCCCCACCTCTATCCGCTGACCGCGTGGGGCTTCTGCCGCCTGCTTTCCTCCTGCGCCGTTCCTGCCATCCAAGTCACGGGCATCCTCTGCTGGCTGGGCTGCATTTGGATTCTCTGGCGACTGCGTGGCTGGCCAGCGGCTCTGTTGGCGGCCACCATGCCGCTGACCCTGCAGGCGGCCGTGACCATCGAAATCGACCAGACCATCCTGCCCCTCACCATCCTCCTGCTCTGCCTCGCCTTCAAGCGATGCCTCCGCCCCATCAACTCCCCCCTGTCCTACATTCTTTTGGCCCTTGCCATGACCGCCGCCCTCTGGAGCCGCATCACCACACCCATCGTCCTGCTTCCTCTTCTCATCGGCTTCAGCATATTTTCTATATCTAATTGGAAATCAATAATTTACATCATTACTTCTCTTTTGGCGGGCATTCTGCTCTTCGCCATCAGCTGGTGGCTTTATGGAAAAGTCACAGGTATCTGGTGGCAAGGAATTTACAGCTATTTCATCGGCTCCTTCGGCGAGACGACCACCGGTGCGCGCGGCATCAATGTCTCCCATATCGCCCAATCTGGCGTCTACCTGCTCTTCTGGGGCATGAACCCCTTCCTGCTGACCCTGCTTGGCATCAGTGGCTGGCGCAGCCTGAAGTCGGTTTTCACGCAACGGCGACTCCAGCCGGAGCAATTCTATCTCGCCGCCGGAACCTGGCTGCTTATCGGATTCCTTTTCGTGGGCGGCGCCCTCTTCGGTTTCCCAAAATACCAATGCCCCGCCCTTCCCCTTCTTTTGTTAGCCATTCCGGCAGAAGATGTTGCGAATAGCAAATCGCCAAAACTGCATTGGCCCCTATGGCTAATGGCCCCCCTCCTCCTTGTCGCGCTGCTCCTCTGCTCCAAATTCATGCCCGATCCGCTCTATCTCATCCGCGTCGTCCTGCGCGACATGACCCAGAGGGGCAACGGACTCTCAGCAGTGGCCAGAAGCATGTTCAAGTACTTTTCCCTCATGGGGTGCTTTGTCTTGGCATACATGTTTTTCTGGCTAAGGGGTGCGAGCCACTGCAACCGTCTGCCTTATACCTCCCTTCTGGTGGTCGCCGCCGTCTTCACAAACCTCGCCTTGGCATTGCGCCAAAACAACGCCCCCTACGCCACTGGCTACATCTACGGCGATGCAGGCGAGACGCAGAAAGTGGCGGAGCTTATACTGTCAAATCATTGGACAAGAGAGACTTGCATCATTCCCATTGAAGTGCTGCAGTTCCTGCCGCACACGCCGATGGCCTTTGTGCCGCCGGAGCCATGGAATGACCTGGACGTCATGTGTGACCGCATTGAACGCGAAAAGCCCGCCTGCATCGCCGTCTCCCCTCTGATCAATGGAACCGCCGAACTGCAGGCCCTGCACGAGAACGAACGATTCCAAACGCTGATGAATGCGAATTATCAGTTTTACCCCAAAATCCCCCACTATCTCATCTGGCTACGCGAGCCTTTGTCGATTCCATCTCCATGAATTTCATCGCCTTCGCCTTTGGTATTCTGCTGCTGACCCCGCTGGAGCTGCCCCGCACGCCCTTTTCGCTGGCGGACATCCTGCTGGTCGTTTTGGCCGCCAGGCTGCTCCCGGCCCCTTCACGGAAGATGCCATCTCACGTTCCCGCAAGTCTTTACACCCTTTGGTCAGCCTTAATCCTCGCCACGCTGTCCACCTCCCTTCTGCCACCTGCGGCGATGCTTCTGCAAAGCCTTAGGCTGGTTGAAATTCTGTGGGTGACCCCCTGCGTCATCGCTTTTCTGCCCATGGAATCGCAGCGTCACATGACCCGCGGCGTGGCCATCGGCTTCGCCGCCAATGTCCTTCTTGCTGTCATTCAAGGATTTGCAACCCATGGTGATGCCGTGGGCGGTCTATGGGGGCAGGCGGTAAACCACGGTGCCGTGATGGCGGTGACCGCCTCGCTGCTTTTGGCCAAGGATGCGCTGCCGCTGAGTTGGGTCACCGGAGCGGCCGTCAACGTCGCCGCCATGCTCTATGGCATCAGCGTCTCCTGCGTCTCCGGAATCCTTTTGGGCATGATTGCACTGTTGAGCGGCCACCGCTCCCCCTTCGTCTCCCCCGCCCGCTATCTGCATCCAGCGGCGTTTCCCTTTGCGGCGGCGGCCCTTCTGCTGTTGTGTCCGGCACGACGGAATACCTTGCAGGACAGTCTTTTATGGAAAGATGGGAACGGCTCCTTATGCCGCTTTGCCCAAGAGACCGCCTGCGCCTTGCGGCGGATTGCGGAGCATCCCTGGCTAGGCATCGGCTCCAACCATGCGCAAAAGGCCATCGACCCCGCCGCCCCCCCGCAAACCACGCAGCGTCCGCTGGAAACCTCCTTGGAGGAGTCATGTCCCAACGGCTGGCTGTTCTTCGCCATGGCCCACGGCCTGCCCGCCACCTTGGCCCTGTTCATGGCCCTGCTTCTCGCATGTTTTCATAACACATTGAATATCAATATGTTACAGAATCATTCATGCCCCGCCGCCCATGGGTCCCCCAAATCGAAAGGACTGAATGCGCCATTCCTCCTGCTGCTGTTGGCGATGGGATTCACACCGTTTCATGGAAAGGGCGCTGGCCTGCTTCTCGGTCTTGCATTCGGCCAGCTGTGGGGCAACTCCAAAGGCGATGACCGTGATGACGGCCGTTTCCGTCCACTGTTTCCATGGCTTTTCGCATGGCTGTGCATCTGGATGGCCGCCCTCGCCGTCTCCTGTCTCTCATCACAATGCACCCTGACGAATTGACAAAGGCAAAGAACAATGTAATTTATTAGGTTGTCCAATTTCTATATATAATAAGGTATATAATATAAGGTATAGATGAAAGAGGTTTCATTCCATGTCACAACGCCTTTTCCTTTTGCTGATGCTCTGCTCTCTTCCCCTCGTGGCCGCCGTCTCCCCCGTCAATCTCGTCGATTTCACAAACGGCGACGCCAACGGCTTCAAAGGCATGAGGGCCATTGACACCATGACTCCTTCCGCGGAGGGGCTGACCATCGTCACATTGGACGAAATCGACCCCATCGTGGAAGGCCCCGCCAGCGACGCATGGCCGCAGGGCGAGTTCAAATGGCTGGAGCTTGAGGTCAAATACAAAAACAACGTCGCCGGCATGCTGCAGGTTTTCTATGGAACGGAATTCAAGGCGGAGGACGTCGCCTTTTTCTCTTCCAACGGCAGCGGGAACTGGCAGGTGGGCAAGGCGCGAATTCCCAAACAACCGACTGGCAGCCGTTTGCGCATTGACCCCATCAGCCAGGGCATCTGCGAATGCACGGTGGCCTACGTGAAAGTCACCCCAATTCCGTCCCTCTACGAGCCCTATTTCAACCGCGCCAAAGCCTTCTCCGTCCGCGAGGACGAGTCCGTGCAGACCGCCTCCGGCAAGCTGTCCGTCCGTCACCGCACGGACGCATGGGACGAATTTGTGCTTTCCTATGACGGGCAGCCTCTGGCCAGCGGCCACTCCGACCCCGAAATCGCCTATCTTCGCAACTCCGTGGGAACCAGCTTCTCCTTGAAGGAGTTCTCCGCCACCGCCACGGAAGAGGATTCCGTCATCACGGTGAACTATTCCTATTTGGATCCCATCGGCTGCACATGGAAGCTGACGCGCACCTTCACGCCAAAGGAAGACGAGTCCATGGAAATCACCACCACCGTCTCCATCAACAAGGACCGTGATGTTGTCCATATGCCGTGGCTGACGCTGTTTCCGGGTTTGGGAACCTATGGCAGCCACAAAACGCAGGCCCTCCTGCCCGGCGTGGAATACCTTCAGGACGAACCCTCCTCCAGCGAATTGGACATCCGCGGCAGAAACGCGAAGCGGGTGATTCCCGACTACAGCAAAATCTGCTTCCCCCTCATGGCCATGGTCACCCCAGACAAAAACTGGTTCTCCGTCACATGGCCAAACGCCGAACGCCCCAAAGTCATCTTTGACACGCCAGACCGCCAGTTTGACTCGGACGCCAGCCTCTTCGCCCTCTGGGGCCCCGGCTACAACGACGGCTGCATCGAAAACGACTTCTGCAGCTACGCCCCCATGAAATGGAAGGCCGGAGACTCCCACTCCATGACCGTCCTCATCTGCGCGGGAAAGGGCGACAGCGTCATCCCCGCCGTCAAACGCTATTTCCATGACACCCCCCTGCCGCCGCCCCCCGAATTCACCGACGGTTATCAAAACGCCATCAGCCAGCTCGCCTACGGATGGTTCAACTCCGACATCTACAAGGACCGCAAATGGACCCATGCCGCTCCCAACTTCAAATATCAAGAGGCGACGGATGCCTTCCTCTTCCTCAAATGGATGGAACAGCTGGCCTACGATGACGCCGTCAAGCGCCGCCTCGCCACCATCATCGCCATCCAAACGCCTGTCTATCAACAGGGTGCGCATCTGGACATGAGCATCTCCCATGACTACAACACCCTCTATTCCTACCTCTATTTCGGCGAGGCGAAGAAATGGCTGGAGAACAGTCTTCCCGCCGCGCAGAAGGCCCTGGCCACCGTCCGCAAAGACGGCAGCGTCAAATATCAGCCGGGCAACATGGATTTCGGCAGCACCCATTGGACGGATCACGCCAATGGGCTGACGGCCTCCGCCCTCCAGTTGGCCTGCAACGTGGCGCTGGCCAACGGCAACCCCCAGTTCCGCAAGGACTTCCTCAAGACGGTGGACAAGGTGATCAAACTCTACAAGGGCGATGCCCCCCGCGGCGCCCAAACCTGGGAGATCCCCCTCCACACGCCAGACCTCCTTGGCGCCTCCCGCATGCTCAACCTGTGCACCACCGCCTACGCGCTCACGGGCAACAAGAAGTATTGGGACGAGGCCGAATATTGGGCCTATGCGGGCATGACCTTCATCTATGCCGTCGATCCCCTGCCCGCCGAAGGCGCCATCGGCCGCTTCAGCAGCATCGCCGTCTTGGGCGCAACCCATTGGGTGGCACCCACATGGATCGGCATGCCTGTCCAATGGTGCGGCCTGGTCTTCCGCAACAGCCTGCTGTTCTACGCCAGCCAGATGAAGGACATCTACTGGAAGGAGTTCTGGACCAAAGTCGCCTCGGGAATCACCTTCACCGCCCTCCAGATGAACTATCCCCAAAGTGACAACAATTACAGAGGCCTGCTTCCGGACAGCTACGCCTTCAATCCCCCACAGCGCAACGCCCCTAACATCAATCCGGGCAGTCTGATGATTGGCTTCCAGGAGGCCTTCGACCGAAACAGCATCTTCGGCAAATACGTGCTCCAAAACGGCAGCGTCATCTACTCCCTCGGCGGCGTCTCCCGCAGCACCGTCGCCGGCAAGGCCTTCTCGGCGGACATCAAACTCTGGCCGGAGGAGGAGTCTCAGGTTCTGGTCTCCGGCGTCTCCAGCCGTCCCCTCCGCGTCAGCTGGCAAGGCCGCCCCATCCCCTTCGAATGGCTGACCTCCCATAATGTGCTGCTAGTCAGCATCAAAGGCGGCGGCCGCCTGGAAGTGGAATAACCCTAAATAATTGGTCATTGGGAATCAGCAATATTACCAATTGCAGATCTCTAATTTCCAACCACAACCTTGAAGCAATCACAACTCAGTCCAACACAAGGCGATACAGGGCTCCGCCGTCATCTTTCCCCTATCAACGTCTGGGCGCTTTCCTTTGGCTGCGCCGTGGGCTGGGGAGCCTTTGTCATGCCCGGCACGACCTTTCTTCCCATCGCCGGCCCATTGGGAACGGCCCTTGGCATGGTCATCGGCTCCCTCATCATGCTTCTCATCGGCGTGAACTATCACTACATGATGGTTCACGTCCCCGATGCCGGCGGAACCTATTCCTTTGTCAAACAGGAACTTGGATTTGACCATGGTCTATTGGCCGCCTGGTTTCTGACATTGGTCTATCTGGCCATCATCTGGGCAAACGCCACCGCCCTTCCCCTCATCTTCCGCTCCTTCCTTGGCGATTTCTTCAAATTTGGATTTCACTACCGTCTGGCCAGCTTTGACATCTATGCAGGGGAAATCGCCCTTTCCCTTGCCACGCTGCTGCTGTTCGGACTGGTGTGCATCGGCGGCGGCAAACTGGCGTCCCGCATCCAGACCCTCATGGCCTTTTTGCTGTTTGGCGGCATTCTTTTCGGCCTCTGCACCGCCCTCTCCCACAACGGGCTTGCCCTGTTTCGGACATCGCCCCTCTTCCCGGCAAACACCTCCCGCCTCCCGGCCGTCTTCAAAATCGTTGCGCTGACGCCATGGGCCTTTGTGGGATTCGAGTCCATCTCCCACTCCTCAAACGAGTTCACCTTCCCGCTGCGACGGATTCCGGCCATCATCTTCATCTCCGTGGGGGCCTCACTGTTCGCCTATGTGGCATTGACGTTCATCGCCATCTCCGCCATTCCCGCCCCCTTCCATGACTGGCCTGAATACCTCGCCAACATCACCACGTTCAAGGGGCCTGACAGCCTTCCCACCTTCCATGCCATCCGTGCCTTCTTGGGCAAGCCTGGCCTATGGCTTCTTGGCATCACCGTCATCGCGGGCGTCGTGACCGGATTGATAGGCAACACCACGGCAGCCAGCCGCATGGTGTTTTCCTTGTCGCAGGATCGGCTCCTGCCCTCATGGTTCGGCTGCCTCAATCGGCATGGAGTCCCCCATAACGCTCTCATCTTCATCATGTTGCTGTCCCTGCCCATTCCCTTCTTGGGGCAGACCGCCATCGGCTGGATCGTGGACGTCAACACCATTGGCGCCGTCATTGCCTATTTCTACACCTCCTTTGTGGCCTTCCGCACCGCACGGAAGGAAGGCTGCCTGTCCGTCCAGGCCACCGGAGCCATCGGCATTCTCGTCTCCATCCTCTTCTTTCTCAATTTCATGCTCCCCAACCTGCTCACGGGCAAGACCCTCTCCACGGAGTCCTATCTGATTCTGCTGTTCTGGAGCCTGTTGGGACTTGGCTTCTTTCGCACCGTCTTCTTGCGAGACAAAAGCCGACGCTTTGGGAAATCCACCGTCGTGTGGCTCGCCTTCCTTTTCCTCTTCTTCTTCACGTCCATGCTTTGGCTGCGTGAAACCACCCATGACAACACCGAGCAAGTCTTGGCCAACCTCAACGACTACAATGTGAAGGAGCTAGCCGAACACGGAATCACCCTGACGGAAGATGAGGCCGCCGACGCGCAGCACGCCATCCAGGGACAGATGGATTTCATGGCCCAATGCCTCACCAAAAGCAACAAAGTGCAGATGGTCCTCATCGTTCTGGCGCTCCTCATCCTGTTCAATATTCATAACTCCTTGATGAAAAGAGAGAAAGATATGGAAATCAAAAAGATTCAGGCGGAAGGCAGCAGCCGCGCGAAATCTGTCTTCCTCTCCAACATGAGCCACGACATCCGAACACCGATGAATGCCATTATCGGCTACATCGACCTTGCCCAAAAGGCGGGCGGCAGTTCTCCGGTCGTCACCGACTATCTGGAGAAGATTCAGCAATCCAGCCAGCACCTGCTGGTCCTCATCAATGACATTTTGGACATGAGCCGAATTGAAAGCGGCAAGATGACCTTGGAATTCGCCCCCGCCGACCTGTCAAAGGCCATGGACGAACTGCGGAATCTCTTCGCCATGCAAATGGAGGCTAAACACCTCGCCTTCACCGTCAAAACGGAGAATCTGACGGACCGTTGGGTGCTATGCGACATGAATCGCCTCAACCGTGTCCTCCACAACCTGGTCAGCAATTCCCTCAAATTCACGCCAGAGGGCGGCAGCGTGTCCGTGACCCTCCTTCAACACGGCGTCGCCTCAGACTGCGGCAACTATGAAATGCGCGTGGTGGACACGGGCATGGGCATGAGCCCCGAATTCGCCGCCAACATCTTCACCGCCTATGAACGGGAACGGTCCGTCAGCCATATTCAGGGCACGGGGCTGGGCATGGCCATCACCAAGAGCATCGTCGATCTCATGGGCGGCTCCATTGAGGTGCATTCCGAACAGGGCCACGGCACCGAAATCATCCTTAATTTCCCCTTCAAAATCACACAACCCATTGAACAAGAGGACATTACAACTACAGATGCAGCAACGGCCCCCGCCATGGATTTCAGCAAAATCCGGCTGCTGGTGGTGGAGGACAACGAAATCAACAGGGAAATCGCCGAGCTGGTTCTGCAGGAAGCCGGCTTCATGGTGGAAACCGCCGAAAACGGCCAAATTGCCGTGGAGAAGGTCGCTTCCGCCGCAGCCGGCCATTTTGACGCCGTCCTCATGGATGTGCAGATGCCTGTCATGAACGGCTATGAGGCCACGCGGGCCATCCGTGCCCTTGACGACCCTCAAAAGGCCGCCATTCCCATCATCGCCATGACCGCCAACGCCTTCGCCGAAGACATGCAGGCCGCAACTAACGCCGGCATGGACAATTACATCACCAAGCCCCTGAACATCTCCAGCATGATGGACACCTTGGCCAAGACCCTTCATCGAAATTAGCAATTCGTCATTGGCAATTGGGCCAAAAGCTCCTGATGCTCCGCTGAATTTCTGATTTCCAATTCCCAATTATGGAGGAAATGCGGACTGTTCATTTGTCTAATTCCTCCTATTGTATTATAGTAAAATTCCGGCTTTCGCAAGCGGTCATGGCCCTTGCGGAATTGGATTTGCCATGAAAAAGGTGTACGTAAGGAGCAAAGAATGCCGAAACGCGAAGATATCCGGAAAGTGATGATCATCGGTTCAGGCCCGATCATCATCGGGCAGGCCTGCGAATTTGACTATTCAGGCACTCAAGCCTGCAAGGCCCTGCGCCGCTTGGGATACGAAATCGTCCTTGTGAACTCAAATCCCGCCACCATCATGACGGATCCAGGCATTGCGGATGCCACGTACATTGAGCCACTTAACGCATCCCGCATGGAGGAGATCATCAAAGCGGAGCGCCCCGACGCCCTCCTGCCGAATCTGGGCGGCCAGTCCGCCTTGAACTTGGCCTCCGAACTCTCCACCAAAGGCATTCTGGACAAATACAACGTGAAGGTCATCGGCGTCCAAATCGACGCCATTGAACGCGGCGAGGACCGCACCGCCTTCAAAGAGACCATGAACAGGCTGGGGATTGACATGGCCCGCAGCCGCGCCGTCAACACGTTGGAGGATGCCGAGGCGGTGGCCCGTGAAATTGGCTTCCCCGTGGTCGTCCGCCCCGCCTACACCATGGGCGGCACCGGCGGCGGTTTCTGCTACAACGCGGAGGAGCTGCGCACCATCGCGGCCCGCGGTCTTCAGGCGAGCCTGGTCCACCAAGTCCTCATCGAGGAGTCGCTTCTCGGATGGGAAGAGCTTGAGCTGGAAGTGGTTAGGGATTCCAAGGGGCAGATGATCACCGTCTGCTTCATCGAAAACGTGGATCCCGTCGGCGTCCACACAGGCGATTCCTTCTGCACGGCCCCCATGCTGACCATCAGCCAAGAGCTGCAGGACAAAATGCAGGACTGGTCCTACCGCATTGTGGAGGGCATCGGCGTCATCGGCGGAACCAACGTCCAGTTTGCCCACAATCCCGTCACCGACCGGACGGTGGTCATTGAAATCAACCCGCGCACGTCCCGCTCCTCCGCGCTGGCCTCCAAGGCCACCGGCTTCCCCATCGCCTATGTCTCCGCCCTTCTGGCCGCCGGCATGACGTTGGACGAACTGCCATACTGGCGAGACGGCAGCCTCGAAAAATACACGCCCTCCGGCGACTATGTGGTCGTCAAATTCGCCCGCTGGGCCTTTGAGAAGTTCAAGGGCGTGCAGGACAGGCTGGGGACCCAGATGCGGGCCGTCGGCGAAGTCATGAGCATCGGCAAGACCTACAAGGAGGCGCTGCACAAGGCCATCCGCTCCTTGGAGAAGGGGCAGATGGGACTTGGCTTCTGCAAGCACTTCAACGAGCTGACGCTTCCGGAGCTCATGGAGAAGCTCAACGAACCCACCAGCGTCCGCCAGTTCCTCATGTACGAGGCGCTGCGCAAAGGCGCCACCGTGGAGGAGCTCCATGCGAAGACCTACATCAAGACCTGGTTCATCCAGCAGATGAAGGAGTTGGTGGAGCTGGAGGAGAAGATCCGCGCCTCCCGCGGCATGCTCCCGCCCGACGACCTGCTGGTGCAGGCGAAGAAGGACGGCTTCTCCGACCAGTACCTCGGCAAGCTGCTTGGCATCGCCGAAAGCGATGTCCGCAACCGCCGCCTTGCCCTCGGCGTCACGGAAGCGTGGGACATTGTTCCCGTCAGTGGCGTCAAAGACGCCTGCTATTATTATTCCACTTATAATGGGGAGGACAAGGTCCACGCCAGCTCCAACCCCAAGAAGGTCATGGTCCTCGGCGGCGGCCCCAACCGCATCGGCCAAGGCATCGAGTTCGACTATTGCTGCGTCCATGCGGCGCTGGCCATGCGGGACTTGGGCTACGAGACCATCATGGTCAACTGCAACCCGGAAACCGTCTCCACGGACTATGACACCTCCGACAAGCTCTATTTCGAGCCGCTGACTCTGGAGGACGTGCTCAGCATCTACCGCAAAGAGAACCCCTGCGGCGTCATCGTGCAGTTCGGCGGGCAGACGCCGCTGAACCTGGCCGACGCGCTGGAGAAGAACGGCGTCCGCATCTTGGGCACCTCCCCCGCGACCATCGACATGGCCGAAGACAGGGATCTGTTCCGCAAGATGATGGAGAAGCTGCGCATTCCCATGCCCGCCTCCGGCATGGCCAGCACCATGGAACAGGCGCTGGAGATCGCGGGGCGGCTGGGCTACCCCCTCATGGTTCGTCCGTCCTTCGTGCTCGGCGGACGCGGCATGGAAGTCGTCCGCAACGAAGACATGCTGCGCAACTATGTGGAGGCCGCCGTCGACGTCACGCCAGAACGCCCCATCCTCATCGACAAGTTCCTTGAAAACGCCACGGAATGCGAGGCGGACGCGGTCGCGGACGGTGAAAACGCCTTCGTCCCCTCCGTCATGGAGCACATCGAGCTGTGCGGCATCCATTCGGGGGACTCCGCCTGCGTCATCCCGCCGATTTCCATCCCCGCAAAGCACATCGAGACCATCCGCGAATACACCACCCGCATCGCCTGCGAGATGGGCGTCGTCGGCCTGATGAATATGCAATATGCGATCTGTCAGGATGTTGTGTATGTGATTGAGGCCAATCCGCGGGCCTCCCGCACGGTTCCGCTGGTCTCCAAAGTCTGCGGCGTCTCCATGGCACGCGTGGCGACCCGCCTCATGATGGGAGCGAAACTCTCCGAACTGAATCTGCACCACGGCAAATTCGCCCACTACGGCGTCAAAGAGGCGGTGTTCCCCTTCCCCATGCTTCCCGAAGTCGATCCGGTTCTTGGTCCGGAGATGCGCTCCACCGGCGAAGTGCTCGGCTTGGCCAATTCCTTCGGACTTGCCTTCTACAAGGCGGAGGAGGCCGCCAAGCCGCCGCTGCCCACGGAAGGGACCGTGCTCATCACCGTCCATCCGACGGACCACGAGGCGGTTCTGGAGACCGCGAAGGAATTCGCCCGCCTGGGCTTCTCCATCCTCGCCACGGAAGGAACGTGTAACTACTTGAACGCCAATGGGTTAGCTGCAAAGCGCATCTTCAAGATCAACGAAGGCCGCCCCAACATCATCGACGCCATCAAGAACGGAGACATCCAGCTGGTCATCAACACGCCCATCGGACTGGCCAGCACGGTGGACGACTCCTACATCCGCAAGAACGCCATCCGCCACAACATCCCCTACATCACCACCATCGCCGCGGCCCATGCGGCCGCCCAGGGCATCGCCGCCTACCGCGACGGCGATGGCGGCGTCAAGTCCCTTCAGGCTTACCATGCAGGAATCCATGCATGATTTTCACGGCGGCCTGGCTCCAGGCCGTCGCGGAGGTCACAATAGACAACCCAACAAAAGGAAACGAACTCGATGAACACACGCGAAGTAGATCAGATGTGCTGCGTCAAGAAAGGGTGCAACCATGGCCCCGCGCCCATTCCGCAGGAAGGCAAATGGACTCAGGTCAAGGAAATCAACGAGATTTCCGGCCTGACCCACGGCGTGGGCTGGTGCGCGCCGCAGCAGGGCGCCTGCAAACTGACCCTGAACGTCAAGAACGGCATTATCGAAGAGGCTCTGGTGGAGACACTTGGCTGCTCCGGCATGACCCACTCCGCCGCCATGGCCTCCGAAATCCTGCCTGGCAAGACCATCCTTGAGGCGCTGAACACGGATCTGGTCTGCGACGCCATCAACACCGCCATGCGGGAGCTCTTCCTGCAGATCGTCTATGGCCGCAGCCAAAGCGCCTTCTCCGAAAACGGCCTGCCCATCGGCGCGGGACTTGAGGACTTGGGCAAGGGCCTGCGCAGCCAGGTCGGCACCATGTACGGCACCAAACAAAAGGGTTCCCGCTACCTTGAAATGGCCGAAGGCTATGTCACGAAAATCGCCTTGGACGAAGGCGGCGAAATCATCGGCTACGAGTTCGTCAAGCTGGGCGTCATGATGGAGAACATCAAGAAGGGCATGCCCGCCGACGAGGCGCTCAAGAAAGCCACCGGCAACTACGGCCGTTTCGACGAGGCGGCGAAAGTCATTGATCCGCGGCACGAATAGTATAGAAAAGAGGTGAACACAATGGCATTGTTTGAATCCTATGAACGCCGCATCAACCAGATCAATGCGGTCCTGAACAAATACGGCATCAACTCCGTCGAGGAATGCCGTGAAATCTGCAAGGCCAAAGGTTTCGATCCCTACGAAATCACCGAAGGCATCCAACCCATCTGCTTCGAAAACGCCAAGTGGGCCTACACCGTCGGCGCCGCCATCGCCATCAAGAAAGGCTGCACCAAAGCCGCCGACGCCGCCGAGGCCATCGGCGAAGGCCTCCAGTCCTTCTGCATCCCCGGCTCCGTCGCCGATGACCGCAAGGTCGGCCTCGGCCACGGCAACTTGGGCGCCATGCTGCTGCGCGAAGAGACCAAATGCTTCTGCTTCCTCGCAGGCCATGAATCCTTCGCCGCCGCCGAAGGCGCCATCGGCATCGCCAAAAAGGCCAATGTCGTGCGCAAAACCCCGCTGAAAGTCTGCCTCAACGGACTCGGCAAGGACGCCGCCTATATCATCAGCCGCATCAATGGCTTCACCTACGTCCAGACCAAGTTCGACTACTTCACGAGCAAGCTGGAAATCGTCCGCGAAATCGCTTTCTCAAAGGGGCCGAAGGCCGCCGTGAGATGCTATGGCGCCGATGACGTGCGCGAAGGCGTCGCCATCATGTGGCATGAGGGCGTGGATGTCTCCATCACGGGCAACTCCACCAACCCGACCCGCTTCCAGCACCCCACCGCAGGCACCTATAAGAAGGAATGCGTGGAGCGCGGCAAGAAGTACTTCTCCGTCGCCTCCGGCGGCGGCACCGGCCGTACTCTGCATCCGGACAACATGGCCGCCGGCCCCGCCTCCTATGGCATGACCGACACCATGGGCCGCATGCACTCCGACGCGCAGTTCGCCGGCTCCTCCTCCGTCCCCGCCCACGTGGAGATGATGGGACTCATCGGCATGGGCAACAACCCGATGGTTGGCGCCACCGTCGCCGTCGCCGTTGCCGTCGAAGAGGCCATGAAGGCATAACCCATTGCCCTGTAGTGCTTTGCAAAAGCGCATCCAAGGCACCTTGCGGAGTTCCTCTGCCCCGCAAGGTGCCTTTTCTCAACGCCAACGGATCAAATGTCCCGAAATACCAAACCGCTTACATATATACATATATATACATATAACATCTTCAGCCGTGTAGTCCGTTAACGATTGACGAGCGAATCGATGAAAACCACGAACGTCATTCTTTGTTTTGCGGTTTCCTTCCTTGTCCTAACTTCCTGCACCAACCTGACTTCAATTGGAGACAAAACCATGGTCAACACAATCACAATATCCCATGAGGACGGCAACACCACGCCGCGATTGGCGGCAGTCTGCGCCAATCTGAAGGCAGGACAGGAGAACTGGATTGTCTTCGAAAAGGGCATCTATCATTTCAGGAAGGACGGCAGCCTCGAACGGGAGGTCAACGCCGTCAACGTGCTGCCAGGCATGAAGCATGTCATTGTCAATCTGGAGGATGCCCAAAACGTGGTCATCGATGGAAATGGCTCCGAATTCATCTTCGACGACATTGTCTTCCCCTTCTCCCTCATCCGCTGTCGCCATGTCACTCTCCGCAATTTCACCATTGACTTCTCCTTCTCCCGCTATTGCCAAGGGGAAGTGGTGCAGTCCGACGAAAGCGGCTTCGAGCTGTCCATCGATCCCGCCGTCTTCCGCGTTGACGTGGACGAGAAGGGGCATGTCATTTTCCACAGCAGCGACTTAAGCGTCTCCACGGAGGAGCGTCCCATCCTCATTGGCAATGTCATCTTCGGAAGAGCGCCATGGGACTACGTGTACGCAGGAGATTCGCGGCGCGCCCCCGAAGGCCTGCCCACGTCCCACGTGCTGACCCACGCCGTCAAAACGGAAAAGGGCATTCGCTTCACCTATCTGAAAGACTCTCGCCGACTGGTCTTTCCGCTGGGCGACCAGCTTCTCTTCTGCTATGAGCCCCGCCAAAACGTCAATATTCTCGCCTCGCACTGCGAAGACATCCACATCGAGAACGTGACCATGTACCGTGGCGGCGGCATGGGCATTGTCCTTGCGCGAAGCAGCAATGTCTATCTCGACAACGTGTCCATCCAGGTCCGGCCGGGCCGCAACGAGTCCCGCTCCACCACCGCCGACGGCGTGTACATGGTTCAGTGCAGCGGTACGGTTTCTATTCGCAACTCATTGATTTCAAGTACGTTAGATGATGCACTCAATATCCACGGCATCTATTTCAAGGTCAGTGGCGTCTCCTCCCGCGCTCTGACATTGGAAGGTGGCCTTCCCGAACATGGTGGTTTCCAGTTTGCCGAGGCGGGAGACCGCATCGAAATCAGCGACGGCCAAACTCACCGCAGAAAGGGCATGTTCACCGTCACGGCCATCAAGGTGCTGCCGGATGGACGTCTAACTTGTTCCGTGGACGGCGATTGCAGCATCGTCGCCGCAGGGGACATTGTGGAGAACCAAAGCCGTGTCCCCACCTTCATCTTTGAAAACAACAGAGTCGCCCACTGCCCGCATCTGCGCATCTCCGACAATGGTCGGCACCTCATTCGCAACAATGTTTTCGATGGCATCCAATGCATTCTGGTGCAGGATCTTCTGGCTTACTGGTACGAATCGGGCGCGGTGGCCGACATGCTCATTGAGCAGAACACATTCATGGATTCACCCCGCTCACGCTACGGCTATCCCATCGAAATCGGAAGCACGCGGCAGGGAAGCAGCGATGTCCGCCACCATAACATCCGAATCCTCAACAACCAGTTCAGTTGCCCCAACGGCCAGGCCATCAACGCATCGGCCATCGAGGGTCTTGAGATTCGCGGCAACCGCTTCGACGGCGGTCCACAGGACTCCATGCTGCACATTGACGCCTGCACCAACGTCACCCTTCAAGACAACACCTTCTCCGCCACAACGAATTCATCGAAGTGACCTCTGGCGCAAGAGACCAGTTCATCGGCATGATTCATTGCCTGTCCAACATGCGATATCCCGCCGCTTCATGAATGTGGGAGGGCTGGATATTGTCCATGTCATCAATGTCAGCCAAAGTTCGGGCCACCCGCAAGATTCGGTCATAGGCGCGAGCGCTCAAGTGGAGTTCGTCGATGACGTTCCGCAGGATTTCCGTGCAGGTTTCATCCAATTGGCAGAAGCGGTCCAGCCAACGGCCCGAAATCTCCGAATTGTTTCGGATTCCGGTTCCCGCAAAGCGCTCCGTTTGCCGCTGCCGCGCTCGAAGGACTTTGGCCCGCATGGAAGCGGAATCCTCTCCAGTACGGCGGGACAGCATCTGGGCTTTGGTGATGGGGGCGATTTCCAGATGAATGTCCAGCCGATCCAGCAAGGGGCCAGAGATTCGCCCCCGATAGGCGTTGATTTGGGCCATGGTGCAGGTGCATTTCTTGATTGTGGAGCCATAATAGCCGCAGGGGCAGGGATTCATCGCCGCCACGAGCATGACTCGCGCAGGAAATGTGTAGCTTCCCGTGGCGCGGGACAGGGTGACCTCTCCGCTTTCCAAAGGCTGCCTCAAAACTTCCAATGTAGATCGTCTGAACTCCGGCAGTTCATCTAGAAAAAGAATCCCACGATGAGCCAGACTCAACTCTCCCGGGCGCGGAATGGATTGTCCTCCCACCAACCCTGCGTCGCTGACCGTATGGTGAGGAGAGCGGAACGGCCGGTCCACAATCAGTCCAAGCCGTGGGTCCAGAGCTCCTGCGATGCTATGGATTCGGGTGACCTCCATGGCTTCATCCATGGTCAATTTGGGCAAAATGCCCGGCAGCCGTGTGGCCAGCAGGCTCTTTCCCGTGCCAGGAGGACCGAAAAGCAAAATGTTGTGATTGCCGGCGGCGGCCACGGTCATGGCCCGTTTGGCGCTCTCCTGCCCCTTTACATCCACATAGTCAGGCAGGTTCTCGGAGGGGCGGCGGAAAAGCTCGCTGGCATCCACCTTCAGGGGCCGGATGTCGGACTTGTTGCGCAGAATGTCCACGGCATCCACAAAAGGTTGGATTCAATAGACATCCAGATTTTCCACAATGGCCGCCTCCCTGGTGTTATCCTGAGGGACAAAAAAGCGGCGCAGCCCCAACGATCGGGCATGCAGGGCCATGGACAGCGCGCCATGAATGGGCCGAACCTGCCCGTTCAACGCCAGCTCCCCAATGACC
>JAEEGL012029338.1_pt1 | contig 30326 bp, 32 predicted proteins | sample 9134231 | NCBI WGS metagenome assembly JAEEGL01 (sample SAMN16246548, study PRJNA631951) | gut metagenome | biome: gut microbiome; feature: rumen; material: fiber-attached | host: Bos | place: Iran: Karaj | collected 2018-10 | reverse complement strand
TTTCTTAAACGAATCATTAAATTTCAACAGACCAACATGCATCTTCTCTCCATCTGTTGCAGGGAAAAAATCTGCCGGAGTATCTGCCGACCATAACTGAATGAAACTAAACTCATCAGATTCTTCTATATTTCGAATCAGATTTGCCACATCTACAATGCCCTCGCTTACATACGGCATTCCCCAAGGCATTCTTATCTTTTCCTGAATCTGTTCCAATGAAAGTGCTCTCATCTCTTTGGGAACGATCTCAAGGAATTCAAGCGGCATCATAAAATTAAAATGCGCCATCACCACTTCGTCATTCAAAATATCATTTAAAGTATTCGCAGTAGTATACATAACATTGCCTCCAGTTATTCACGCCTAAATCCGAACTTTGCAAAGTCAATCATACCAGATTTTACCTTATTTCACAAAAACTATTACTTTCCGTAAACACTCATCAGCAGCTCTTTTTTAATAAAAATACTTGCATTTCTATTTCTAACCCGGCACAGCGATGGCGCTTTTGGGTCCATTTCTATATATTTATGATTCAGTTTATCTTCGATGACTGAATTGCCCGAATAGATTCCATCTACGAGGCCAATGAAATCATCCAGATAACAGTCAGCTATAGGAGTGCCATTGTGATTAGGAAAAATGTACCTTGGCCTTAATGACTTTATCTTTAATGCATTCTTCTTAAAATTATCCAAGCGCTCTTTTACATCATAAGGTGCATCAGAATTATTTGAATTATCAAAAAGATTAACCTGTCCGGCTTCAAACTCGTCACCGACAAAAATCATAGCGTTCTTTTTATCATAGAAGAACAGACTTGAATTACAGTGAGCCGGCGCAACGCCTAAGACTTCAACCACTCTGCTTCCCAAATCAATAGAATCTCCGTCTCCAATCATCACCTTTTTATAATCTGGATGGGGAAGCTTTGAAATATCAAATGGAATCGCTCCAGGTGTTTCTACAGAAGGCGCATCAATCTCCCATGTTCCTGAAACCATAACCTCCTCAAATTCTCCATTCCCTGCAGAGTGATCCGGATGATAGTGCGTATTTGCCACAAGAATCGGCTTATCTGTAAGTCTCTCAACACATTCTCTTAGGTTCCCTGCTCCATATCCAGTATCAAGCAACAACGCTTTTTCAGTTCCTTCCAAAAGATACATGTATTCACTGCCATTCATGAAACTGATCACCCATGTATCATCAGTAATCTTGTATGGCATATAGCTTCCGAAAATTTCTTCTAACTTTGGTTCCATGTGTATTTTCCTCCGATTATATTTGTTTATGCTCCAAGCATAAACAAAAGGAGAAAACATCTGAATGTATTTATTTTTGAAAATACCGACTTATTTTTTTAAATACATTTTTGTCTTTGTGTGGTTGTGATAAGGAAAATTGGGGTTTGCTGGTATCTTTCGAATCGTAAAATAATCGGGCGAACGGTAGTACCAACTGCAAAAAAAGAGAGAATGATACTACAGAGTCCCTTTGAGGAAGTCTAGTGGTAGTACCATTATTTCAAAAGTACAGGGATTGGTACTACCACTATCTGAAAGGCATCGATGTAGTATCAAACGCAAGAAAAAACTGAAGTTGGTTCTACCGCCACTATCTGAAAAAGAGGCAAATTTCAGATTTATGACTATAGCACCATTTTTGGCTCTCGGTAGGCATAGAATTCCGTGTAAAATCAGCATGGCAAAATCCAAGTTTATACCTATAGGAACGGGTTTTTCTCTCTTTAGTCATATATTGTGTCAGAAAAAGACTGTATTTATGACTAAAGAGAGCAGTTTGAATCGCTGTAGGCATAGCTTTCAAAAAAGAGTTACTCGAAATCCTCAGAATCCTTGCCTACAGCGAGATTTTTCTTGCGCTTTAGTCATAAAATGTAGAAAACTCCGATATAAAGCCCTGAGATGAAGACGTTTCATTAGGACCTATCAACCAGGCTCAATCCACCAGTCTCGGTCTACCAGTATCACTCAACAAGTATCAATCCACTAGCCTCACTCCTTCAGAATTTGCTTCAACTCGCCAAAAGAATGGGCGCTCCTTATACTTATCATTTGGAGAGTGAAGCGTAAATATGAGCTCGCCATCCAGGTTTTTGAAGAACATGCCGTGTCCACCGTTTTCTGGATACATTGGCTTTTCTACCTGCTTCCATGGGCCATTTATAGCGCCCGATTCAGAAATGGCAACGCCCACTGCATAACCTGCATTGCTCCAGCTTGAGATGATCATGTAGAGCTTGTCATTTATTCTTATCAAAAAAGGGCCATCACTAAAATAGCATTCTCCATCAATCCCAAATTCTGCTTTGGCAAATGGAACAGGTTTAGCCCATGCTGTATCTTTAGGGGCAAACATTTTTACAGGCTCGGATATCGCCTGCTTAAGATTCTTAGATACTTCCACAAAACAGAAATCACCATCAGCATTTCCTGTGCCGTCCAGAGCATCCTCAAAAGAATGTGAAAACACAAGATACGTCTTATCATTCTCAAAATGCAATGTTCCGTCTATGCATGTCCAGTTATCAGGCGTGAGCCTATCAGAATACAGCTCAAAAGGTCCGGTAGGTGATGATGACTTTAGGACATAAATTCCTTTCTTCATGCCTGGTCCGCCAAATGTGGTCACCAGATAATAACTGTTATCTATTCTGTAACACTCCGGGGCCCAGTAATTTTCCGTGGAAAAGAAATTTTCAGGTCTTTTGAATATCTCTATCGGGCCCTCAAAATTCTCCAGATCATCACTTACATAGCAGTCAAACCCAAAGGCTTCACCCCAGCAGGTTTCACTCCTTGTTCCGTATAAATAGTATTTTCCTTCGTCCACTAATACATATGGATCTCGTATATTGATATCTTCCCGTTTCATTTCTCTTTATCCTACAAACTTTCTGTCAATCATCCTGTAAACCTTCTGTCAATCCTGTATTCAATACCTTCTGCAACATCGACATCAACAGATATTTCTCCACCAACTCGATCTAGTTGTACCCTGATTTGTCCATTGACCGAGTTATAGGTGCACTCAATATGATTCATCGATTCAGGTAAATACGGCTCAATCAAAACCTTCTTAAAGCCAGGTTCCAGAGGCTTGATACCTGCTATCCCGTTGTAGTACCACTCAATTATGTGCCCCATCATATCGTGACAATGCGAACGTGGATTTGACTCCCAATATTCTCCGAGAGTAGTCTCCCCATCAAGGATAAAAGCATAATAAGATGGATGCTCTTTTTTCATAATGCACTCTGAAATCAGGTCGTTCATTCCATACTTTGCGGCTGACTGGATTACATAAGGAAGACCAACCTCACCGGCTACCAGTGCTCCTCTGCTCTCAATGTTCTCACGCAGGCAATCCGCAATATCAGCCTCAGCATAATCAGGAACAATTCCCCAGTACAATGGCAGTGCCTGAGTTGCCTGTGTAGTTTTATAACCTTCTTCTCGCTTGTCGTACTGCATATAAATGTATTTGCCGGCTTCGTTCTTAACCAATAACTTTTCGTTATAGTTTTTCCTGACCTCGTCGGCAAAAATTCCAAGCTCAAGAGCGTCTTTTTCTTTTTGCAAAAGACCTGCAAACCATTTCAACGTAACAGCATCAGCATAAAGAAATGCTGTCTCGATATTCTCTCTGGCAAGCTCTCCTTCAGGATTTCCCCAATCCCCCAGGCCATGGTTGATGAATCCCTCAGGTGTCATCTTGGTCTTAAGATGCTCTAAGTATCTCATTCCGGCATCATAGTTTTCTTCGACGATGCTGATGTCACCATAGAAAAGATAATGCCACCTGGTTGCCAGGATGATCGAGCTTCCCCAGGGAATGATGTCATAAAAGCTTCCCATCCCCGGCACCGGAAGGACATTAGGTATATAGCAAGGCGCCTGAGATGGAACAAGGCCATCTCCAGGATAAATATCTTTTCCCTCCAAATCCTTGAAGGCATCTGCCCCTGTGTGCTGGCTATCCCGCATGTCCGAGAGGAACTTTCTCCACAGCTTATTGCCATCCTTCATGTACATGATTGAAGCACCCATAAGATGATTGGGTTCCTGCCACGCAAACCTCTCAATTGTGGGACAATCCGTATGAACACTCATCATGTTCGCTTCTACTGTCTTTTCAATCATGTCATAGATTTTGTTGTAGCGTTCATCATCGCAGCTGAATGTGCCATCTGTTTTCCACACAGATGAAATTGCATCGCCATAGAGTTCTATAACCTCAGCATTGCCTTCCACTGCAAAGTATCTTCCGGCAAAGTAAGTGAATGTCTGTGAAAAAGCCTCCTCTGCATCATCCTCTTGGATCACATATGAGATTACATTGTCGATCCTCATCCAGTTCTTAGCCATCTGATCAGGCAGACCCTTTTCGTCAAGCTTTTCAGCAGGTTTAAAAGACATTTTCTCTCCTGCTTTACCCTTCACTTTTGCCCTGAGCAATCCTGATATATTCTGACCCAAGTCATAAACGCGAACACCATCTATTTCATTGATGAGCTTTCCTTTATATGATTTGATCACTTTGATTGCAGGCTGTGTCTGAAGCGTCAGCTCTCCTGTAGGGATATTCTCCTCAGCTACCTGTACTGCCTTTTTCCACTCGTCGCAATCGGCGTCAATAAACTCAGAACCATATACATTTGTGTGCTTTACTCTGTGCTGCTTTACCTGCCAGCTCTCATCAGTTATAACCGCCTCCGTCGAACCATCCTCATAGTCGATATCCAGCTTCAAATTACACAAAAGATATTCTCCAAAATTCCTGTATGGATTCGGGTTGGGCGGCATGAATTTCGGAAAATGAAAACTATACCCAAAATCAGTATCCCAGTTAAACCAGCCATTACCGACTTCAATTTCAAGGATATGACTTCCTTGAGTCATCTGTTCAGTTACATCAAAATCTACGTACTGAACCCTCTTTCTGTAATCAGTCCATCCGGGATCCAGAACATGATCCGACACTTTCTTTCCATCTATATAAAAGTTAAACTGGCCAAGGCCAGTTACAAGTGCATGCGCACTCTTAACCAGCCCTGTGACTTCAATTTCTTTTTTCGCGATAAATGGCCTGTTTGTGTTATTGGTTATCCATTTTCCTAAATTTCTCATATCATTCATCAATCGCTTTCATTTTTTCTTTCAAATTACTCATCAATCGCTTTCATGTTCTCTTTCATCTTATTGATCTCTGCCCTGTGCTTTTCAATCGGATTAAAAATCAGACATATGATAAGGATTACACAGGTAGCAGCAGGAAGTGCGAATCTTAATGAGTTGATTGCAATCATTGCTGACTCCGGTTCCTGACCAATTGCATTTGCAATATATCCGCTGGCTGCAAGTACTGCCAATACTCCTGAACTTACCAGTGTAGAACCGCATTTGTAAGCAAAACCTTTGATTGCTGAAACCATTCCATTCATACTTACATTTTCTTTTAACTGAATGTAATCGATAGTATCATTTACAAAGAAATTGATGAGTGCCTGCTCCATGGCTGAAAATGCTGTAGCGATAAATGAAAGAACAAACAGCACCGTCATATTTTTGTTGCCTGCAAAGTAAAGAATTGCATAACATACAAGTGTTACTGCCTGAGTAACTATGAATGCTTTGGTTGGGTTGCCGCAGATTCTGATGAATAATGGCATAAGTACCATCATTGACACCAATGCACCGATTGAAAGTACTCCCATATATACAGCAATAAGGTCAGGTCTCATAATGTAGTACATCATGTAGTATACAGATGTTGAGAACATCGCTCCGTATCCAACTGATGACATCATCCAGATTATAAGCATTATGATTAGCTTTTTATGCCGTCCGAATACTTTCAGATCTTCTATTACAGATCGTCCATCACTTGCAATCCTATATCTCTCCTTTGTATTTCTGAAAAGCATTGCATTTGCCAGGATTGCCAGCACACCATAAATGATCATGAGCGGGGCATAACTTCCAAAGAACCCAACAAAAGTTGTAGTAAAGGTTGAAGCAATAGTAAAAGCAATTGCAATCGAGATCATTCCAAGGGTAACTGCGTGACCTCTCTCCTTGTCATTCTTGGTAACAGCCGGTATAAGTGCCATCTGCGGCATTGTAAGAGCTGTAACGCACATTCCATAAAGTATATAAAATGCACCAATATATAATATCTTCTGGCTGACAGACAATCCTGAAGGATTTAAGAACAGGAAGAAAGAAACAATAGTCAGAATAATAGGTACCCATAAAAGATAAGGCCTGTAAGAACCATACTTTGTCTTTGTTCTGTCACAGATACCACCCATGATCGGATCATTTATTGCATCCCACAACGTAGCTATAAACATGATCACAGATGCCGCTGCTGCAGGAATCATAACAGTATCTGTCATAAAATTTGAAAAATAACTGGCTACTGTGGCCTGTATAAGCATAAATCCCCCTCCTTGGGACAGCGCATATGCCACTGCAGTATTCTTCGTGTACCCTGAGTGTTTTTCAACTTTTTCCATGTTTAACATCGCTGCATTATCCATTTTTGTTTGCCTCCCTTGTCGTGAAGTTATCTATCTGTACTCAAGGTATCACTTTTCAGAATAGATGCCTTTATTCAAAAACGACAAACGTATTGGCAAAATCAGACATATGTTATAATATCTAAAAAGTCAGTTTATATGCTATGTAACGGGGATATAGATATGAGAACATTTACAGAAACCGAGCTAAAACTTAGGAAAATGTACCTCGGTAATTCCAATATTGCTCAAAAATATTATGTAACAAAGGATGATCTTAAACGCATTTCTGAAAGAAATAATATGGACTTTTTGGATACTCTGACAATCCCATACGATGAATCCCTTAATGAAGACGGTTTTTTTTCAAAAGATGAAAATGTTGGTATAGTAGAGCATGCAAGATATCTTCCTCCTCTGCTCCACACGCACGAATTCTTTGAGCTGGTTTATGTAAGGGAGGGAGAATGCAATCACTTTATGGATAATAAAGCGCATACTCTGATATCCGGGGATATATGCGTCATAGCGCCAAATCATGAACATGCTTTGTCCGCCTTTTCGGACGAGGCTGATATTATAAATCTGCAGATTCGGACAAGTACTTTTGAAAAATCTTTTTTCGGAATACTATCCGACAAGGACGTCCTGTCTAACTTTTTCATGCACTGTCTTTACCATATGAACGGACAGGCCTGTCTGACTTTTCGAACCGGTAATGATGCCTTGCTAAAAACGTTGTCAGATTCCCTTGCAGAAGAATTCCATAACGATAGAAAGTACCGTGGAAAGATGATGGATTCTCTTATCTCAACTTTCTTTATACAACTTATGCGTGATCACGAAAAAGACATATTGCTGGATCCTGATAATACATCACCTCATGACGACGAGCTGATCCTTATGCTCCAGTATATTCAAAGCAATTATTCCAATTTGTCCCTTACAGAATTGGCAAGGTTTTTTGGCTATAGTCCCAGACATATTACAAGAATCCTTAAAGAAAGTACCGGAAAGAACTTCTCTGAAATAACAAAAGAGCTCCGCATGAAAAAAGCTGCGGAGCTCCTAAAAAACAATGACCTTCCTATCCCAACCATAATGGAAACTGTTGGTTACTCAGACATCAGTACATTTTATAAGGCATTCAAAGGGTACTATGGCAAAGCACCGGCTGCATTCAGAATGGAGAGCCTTAATAATTAATACTAATCTGTTCCGCAGGTTAGTGTAAACTCCTCATCAGCAACCTTCAGCTCAGCCTGCTCACCCATAAGAAGAGGGTAATTTATATCGCCGTGTCCTGCAGGAAATCCAAACGCCACAGGAATATCGAGATCTCGCAAAAACTGTCTTGATATCATTTCTGAGATCGACTCAAATTTTCCTCCGCGATTTTTGCCATAATAATCACCAAGGTCAGCAGGAAGTTCAGTCCACTCACCAAATACTATGCCTGCTGCATTATTAAGTACGCCTGCATGTTTGAGAATTGTGAGATATCTGTGTATATGCTGTAAATCCTCTCCTATTTCCTCAAGAAAAAGGATATATGGTTCGTCTGTTTTTGTGCAATCATAGGCAGTTCCCAGCACTGTTGTAAACGTAGACAGATTCCCACCTATCAGTTTACCTTTTGCTTCTCCCTGCTTGCAGTAGATGCTATTTTCACAAGTATAGGTAGGAATTTCACCCTTGAGGATTTTCTCTTCGGCTTCATAACAGCTTTCAGGTAAGCCGGTAAAAGTTCCGCTCATGCATGAATGAATGGAAGGCAAACCATTAACACACCAGGCAGAATGATATATAGTAATATCGCTATATCCGATTATAAGCTTTTGGGATTCTTGTATAAGCTCATCCGGTAAACGATCGGCAACCTCAGATGCTCCATATCCACCCCGTACGCAGAATACTGCCTTTATATCAGGATCTTCCAGCGCCCACTTAAGATCTTCAATGATATCTTCAATAGTGCGATTTTCGACACACACATATTTTCCTTCAACTGGCTCATATCCCCATTTTTTTAATCCATCAATAACCGCATCCGTTTGCTCTCTGCTAGGAAGCGCCGATGGTGAGATTACAGCAATTCTGTCACCCTCAGACAGAAACATGGAACCGTTTTCTCCGGTATAGGGTTTGAATTCCACCTCACATTGGGTGTTTTCTCCCTCTGTGATCAGCTCCTCCTCTGTTTGTTCTGAAGGTTCATTCTCCTTAATATCCGCCGTGCCACAAGCAACGCTTATAACTGCCAGTGCTGCCGTAAAAATAATTACTAGATTTCTCTTTTTCATAAAGATATTCCTCTAATTCTTTTCCTCAAAGACTCATTCATCTGATGCATCGCCTTCATCTGTTAAATAATCCCTCACGTTAAAGCCTTCATCAGTTTGTTTCTCTTCGGATGTTATTCCAGGAACAAGCTCTGTAACGTATGTATCCCCTGTAGCTGGATCAATATGATACTTGATATGCGTACCAGTGTATGACCTGTACAAAACAACAATCTCATTTTCGTCACGGGAAATAATCTCCCAGTACACCGGATATACTTCAGTCTGCTCTATCTCTTCCAGCACAGGATTGCTTGCATAGCAATAATTCCTAATTGCTGTAAGTATCTGATCCTCACTAAGAGTTTCGTCCTGAGTATCCTCCGCTTCTTCTGAGCCGTCCTTTGATGCAATAAATACGGATGTCGGCCCGTCAGCTCCACCAATTATTGCAATATCATCTTCAATTTTTGTGCCACATCCGACGATTCCCATCATCAGAAAAAGTAGCAATGCTAATGAAGCTCTTTTTATCATATGGCCTCCATATCTTTTGCTTTTCGATTAATGTCAAAAAATTTAGTCCTTAAATAATCTTACAAGGGATGAAATCTCTGGTGTATTGCCCTCTCGCTCACATAACCCTGATGAGCAGCATATATAGTACAGTTCCCAAAAGTATGCTTATCACTGCATTTCTTTTCCATGCTTGCATCATTATTACCGAAACGCCTGCTAAAAGCTCCGGTACTCCATGTGGACGGGTCATTATTGAAATGTCCCGCAGACAGTAGACTACAAGAAGAGCTATTATTGCCTGCGGCAAGACTTTTCCCAAATATGAGATATACTCGGGTGTCTTCTTCCCAAATACCAGAAACGGAAGAAAGCGCAAGGCCATGGTAGTAAGTGCCATTGCAAGAATTAGTATAACAGCCGTCATGTTTTAACGTCCTCCCTTTTTCTGATGATAGTCAGAACAAACGTTATAAGCAGCATTGATGATATAAGGAATTTTTCAGCCCCAAAGATAACAAGGCACAGTGCCGTACATAAAAGTCCTGTTAATGCAGGGATATGATCTTTGGATGTTATCCACTGCTCTGTAAAAGAGGCAATGAAAAGAGCTGTCATCGAAAACTCTATTCCTGCTGTCGAAAATGGCAATACTCTGCCAAGCATACTACCAATAATGCTACCAGCAACCCAGTAACATTGATTAAACAGCGAAACAAAAAAACGGTACTGGTTTAGAGTTTCCCTGGAAGGTCCCTCATCGTCACAAAGAAGTGAATATGTTTCATCCGTCAGCGCAAAAATAAGATACGGCTTATATTTTCCTGAACCCTTATACTTATTGATCATGGATATACTGTAAAACAGATGCCTGGCATTGACCATGATCGTTGTTATGATCGTGGTTATCACAGATGCACCGCCTGTTAAAAGGCCTATACCAACATACTGCATTGAACCGGCATAAATCAGAGCGCTCATCGAAAACGCCCACAAAACGCCATATCCTGCATTTCGAAGCAAAATACCGAATCCAATACCAAGGACAACATATCCGGCCATAACAGGGAATGACTTATAAAATGCTCTACTGACCACATCTCCTGTTTTCATTAATCCTCCTTTAGGTCATAAAAATAGTGTAATCCCTCTCAAAAAGAAACTCGGATATTTTTCGGTTAAGCTCACTTTCATCTATCTTGTCAGGAACACGCGACAGGATCTTACCTATAACAAAGGACCTGCTCTTTTGCTTATATTTTGGCATGTCTGCCCATTGCTGCAACTCACCCAGCTCATTGCGCCAGAGAAGTCCTAGTCGGTTCTTTAGTAATGCTTTAGGATTATCCTGCGCTTTACGCAGAATGTAAAAATCCAGCTTTCCATCCACTTCCTCAACAGTGATAATTCCCCAGTACGCAGGCACATGATCTTCTATGTGCATGGCGTGGCTCGTACCAACTACAACCATGTTTTTGGCAAAAAACCTGTCATAGTCCTTTACCTGTCTTGAAAGCCGTGTATATGTATCGGCATCACTCTTTATCTCTATCCCCCAAAGGGAATCTTCCGTGACCATAACGACATCCGCTCTGGACTTTCCCATGGTTTTTTCTTCGATTATCCTTATTCTTCCGTGGGTTTCCTCCAGGAAATCAAAAAGCGGTTCCCGGATGTCCCTGTCATGTATGGTATTTGCCAATTGTATGTCCTCCACCAGGTCCTTAAAAATCCAGTTCCTTCTTCCTGAAAAGCAGATAGGATGCAACTAACGAGAAAATGCATATCCTTACAATCGCAATGAAGATCCAGAACCAGGCGTCTGTCTGTCCCGGCTCATCAGCCAGACCGCCACTGGTATCTACACTTCCGCAGGCGGCAAGCTGTATCGACATTGCAAATGCCAACATCATTGCGGTCATCTGCTTGGTTTTAGTTTGAAATTTCTTTTTCATCCGACTCCTTCCACGTTATTGCGAAAACGTTTAAGTATATATCGTACGATTATTGCGCGAAAAAGCTGTATTAAATATTAAAAAAGTATAAAAGTTACAAGCAAATCTAAACGTCCTCGAATCCTCACCGTTTTGTCTACTTTTCCCAACTTACGAAAAATGTTCATCTTGTCAGATCTTTTACCCACTTATACTTTCTTAGCCTGTACATAACCCAGGGAATCTTTCCCACTTCATCGAGGCATGTGCAGGCATAGACAGCCAGCGGCGACCAGTGAAATACAAATGCTCCACACAGCGCAAGGGGTATTGCTACCATCCACATGCACACAATCAGACTGTAAAGATCAAAAATAGTATCTCCCCCTCCATCTAATACACCATTGATGGTCACTGTATTCACACATCTTCCTATCATATAGATGGACATGATCACCATCATCCAGGTAAGATACTCTCTTGCTTGATCTGTCAGTATTACTCCATTTACAACAAAAGGTGTTACTGCCAGAACTATCACCGTCGAAATTATTCCAATAACATACGATATGTTTTTAAGTCGTATACCATACTTCTTACCCAGTTCCAAACGTCCTGCGCCAAGCTCATTGCCAACTATAATGCCCGCTGCGCTCCCTATACCATTGCACATGCAGCATACCAAATCTCTTACTACCGCTGCTACTGAGTTTGCAGCTGCAGCATCTACGCCCATATGTCCCATTATTGCGGTATATGAAGTAAAGCCAATTCCCCAGCAAAGACCGCCTCCCATAAGAGGCAGGCACTGCCTAAAGAAATCAGCTACAAGGCCTTTTGATATTCCAAACATTCTTGAAAGTGCCGGTCTGATATATCCGGTATTGGCAGATACCAGAAGACACAAAGAGAGTTCTGCTATACGGGATAATGTCGTTGCCAGAGCCGCTCCCCTTGCTTCCATTGCAGGGAGCCCAAACATACCAAAAATAAGCACCGCATTAAGTCCAATGTTCATTATAACTGCTGCTGAACTGATTGCTGCGCCCGCTTTTACTTTTTCTGTTACTTTCATGATAGTGAGATAACACTGGGAAACACCAGTAATGAGATATGACCATCCCGCGATCCTAAGGTAAGAGCTGCCAACACGAATCAGTCCGGGGTCTTCTGCGAAAATACTCATAAGAGCTTCCGGACAAAACTCACAGGCCAGAAAGAATAAAAGTGATACGACTCCGCAGAACATCAGCATAAGATCAAAAATCTCTTCAAGAGTCTTCTTATCACCCTTTCCCCAATATTGGGCACCCAGAATTGCCCCTGCCGCAGTGGCAGAAGAAAGAAACATATTCTGCACAAACTGGATCTGGGTTGCCAAAGACACAGCAGTCATCTGCTCCTGAGCAACCCGCCCCAACATCAGTGCATCACATGCTGCAACCATCGCAAGCATAAGGCTCTGCAGAGCTATAGGAAGCGAAATTCTTATGAGGTTTTTATAGAAGTGTTTATTATCTGACATTTTCCCTCACGTAGCTTCCTTCTTCCGGCCGGATTCCATCATCTCTTTTTCAAAAGCTTCAGGATTCTTTAAGTAGTAGTCCTGATGGTATTCTTCAGCCTCATAGAAAGACTTGAAGGGCTCAACCGCCACGAATACATCCCTATTCGAGTCCTGCTCAAGCTTTTTAATGTGGTTTTCAGCCATCATCTTCTCTTCTTCGGAAGTATAGTAGATAGCAAGCGTGTAAGAATGACCCTTATCGATGAACTGGCCAGTTCCGTCAAATGGATCTACGTTGGCAAAAAAGATGCTGAGCAGCTTGGAATATGATACCTTCTCAGGGTCATATTCGAGCATTATGGTCTCACGATGACCTGTCCTTTGCGACTTCACGTCTTCATAACTGGGATTTACCTCATCACCCCCAGAGTAACCGCACACTACCCTGTCTACTCCGTACATCTTGTATATTGGTGTAACACACCAGAAGCATCCGCCTGCAAAATACGCTCTCATGGTAAAATCCTCCAAATCATCCTCATACCACTCCTATTATCTCTTTGATAACTTTAAATAGCAGGAATCACTTTTGTTTCTATAAATTCCACCCTGTCAAATATCCTTGGCTTGAAAGTCCCGGTTATACCGACTGATATGGCTTTTTCCTTATTGATGTAGATAATATTTCCACTGTCTCCGATTGCTGCGTAGACCTCTCTGTCATCCAAAGGATTATACCACAGATATCCGTAGCTCATATATCCCATTCTCTCGCCGAGCTTTTGACGCGGCGTAAGCATTTCTTTTAAATATTCTTCTGAAATGACTCTTTTCCCCTCATACATACCATTATCAAGTACAAGCATGCCGATCCTCGACATATCCTTAGCCGACATGCACAGCCCCCAGCCTGCAGTGACTGAACCCTGCGGATCCGTGTACCACTCATATCTTCTGGGATTCTTATTCATAAAGAAATCAAATTGGTCCTCTTTTGAACTATCCCCATGAGGAATCCTTTCAGGAAGACCCAGAGGCTTAAATAAATTTTCGTTGGCGAAATCAATACATTTCATCCCGGTAGCATTCTCTATTACTCCTGCAAGAATCTGTATTCCAAGTGTCGCATACTTGAATTCACCGGTTATCCCCTTACGTCCTCCAAGAAAATCCAATACTGTAAGAGTCCAATCATCTGAAGTGCACACTTTGGTCCAGGGTTCAGACTTGTATTTGTATGGAGCTGTCATGGTAAGAAGATGTTTAATGGTCACGTCATAAATGGTTTTTTCTCCTCTTTTAACCGTGTAATCCGGAAAGAAATCCATCACCTTCTGATCCAGGTCTCTAATGAAACCCTTATCTAGAGCTATCCCTGCGAGCAGCGACATCACTCCTTTGGTTACTGAATTGACGTTCATTGCATCCTCAGTCTTAAACCCGCGCCAGCAATCATCGTATACGGTTTCACCTTCTCGTATCGCATATATCTGACAGATATTACTCTCATTCCCATGACTGTCAGAGATAAAGCTATGCATTTGTTCTTTATTCATTGAAAAAAGCCTCCTCTTAAAAAGATTTGGACGTCCTAACAAAAGGCTAATCGAATTAAAAATTGTTTTCAAGCAAAATCTCAATTTAACTGTCCTATTGACACGGAAGCAAATCACTATGCTTATTTTTGCTGTAGAGTTATAATAAAATATACTTTAACTCAAGGGAGATATGATATGAAAAGAAACACAAGATTTATTTCAGCTGCATTAGCAATGTTAATGATTTTATCAGTATTTATTTTACACTCACCATTACAATCTTATGCCTCTTCTGGCACAAGATCATACAGCCAGCAAGTTGCCTTTACGGGAACAAGAAACGCGGAATCCCAATATGCCCGGTTTTACACCCAGTATCCTACCAAGATCCTGAAAAATAAAACACCTTCTGTAGCCAAGGTCAAAGTTCTCAACAAGAGCACAAAAGGCCATCCTATGTATATCATTGCGTTCAATTTTAAGAAGAACAAGCCTGCAAAAATATATGTTGAACAAAGTGTGAACGGAACAAAAACCAAATACGATCTTGTCATGAATCCAACATCGTACACAAGCCCGGCAAAGAGTGTCAAAATAGATGGAAAGAGCTATTTCACCGGCAATACATGGATTCAGGAGTCAAACAAGACTCTCAAAGGAAAGATCAAGGTTACGACTAAAAAGAACTGGAAGATCAATTCAATCTACAAATTCAATACTAACCAATGGAATAACAATCCCAAGCTCGTACAGTTTAAAAATGGCGGAAATATCAGCGTTAAGAAAAACGAACGACTTGTTATAAAGTATCAGAATACCAAAACCAATCAGATGTTCCATATGTTTTATAACTGCGGCTTTAACCATACTAAATGATAACCGCCATATGTGCTCAATATAGACGAAGAATCTATGTACCCACCTGTTCATAAAAAACCAGAATATGAATACAGCTTTAACCGCCTGAACACGCTTTGGGAAAAGTATCCGGGCCATCACGAACGCACCACTTTCACCACACTTGATGCGATTCTGGAGGAACATGAGTCCTATCAAAAGGATTTTGATGATATTAAGGACGAATACCTTGAAAACGGCTATGATGCTTTTCTCATCCAGCTCTCATGGGATGATCTTGCTTATAGATACGCTACAATGAAGATGCTCATCGATACACCGGTTCAGCGAAATCCCTTTGTTGATGCGTTTATGGAACAGTTTTCCGGATTTGACGCAGATCAAAAAGCATACTTTATATTTCCGGAGAGTTTTGTCTCCCAGTTCTTCGTGGTTTCTGAGGTATGTAAAAGAGCCGAGAGCTTCTTCCCTATAAAGAGCCTTTTCCCTGATGAGGAGAAGGCTCACTATCTCGCTGTTTTTGATAAAGAAAATATGGATAACGTGCTATTAATGTACCATCTTCTTTATACCAGCTCATCGCAGGAAGTATTCGGCGGATACTCACTCTACGACTATCCTTTCCCTTGGTACCAGAATCACCTATGGCAAGACGGCATTGTTCTCAGAAGCCCCTATCTGCCAGACAAAATTGCTAAGTTCCAGGGAAACATCCCTTATTATCACAATCCGGCAAAGACTGTTTATGTAAGGCGTAATATCGGCCATATCTTGGAATGCGGCTATTTCACTTCTGAACTGGAATTTTTTGTTGCCCTGACCAGGGACGTCATGCCATTTTTTCAATGGCTATATGAAGATATTGCCTTGTACGAGGAAAAAGATGGATTTAAGACAAACTGGAGAATGGAAAGAACAAAGATAAGAACAGAGCTTACTGCAGAGGGCATAATTAAACCAAAGTGGAAGCATGAGCTGTCTCTTTTCCATGCAATAAGAAAGCTATACCCTGATACTCTTTACCAGTATCGCCCGGAATGGCTCGGAAGACAGAGCCTTGATCTTTATATCCCTTCACTTGAGACCGGGATTGAGTACCAGGGAATACAGCACTATCATCCTGTTGAATTCTTTGGTGGGGAAGATGCACTTTTACAGAGAAAAGAGTTGGATCAGCAAAAGAGATTACTATGCAAAGAAAACGGTATCCGACTCATTGAATGGGCCTATGATATGGAGCCGACGATCAAGAACATAAAAAACGTTCTTAATACATAAGCGAAACCAGTACTGCAAGGCCTCCAGAATAACGCGCGTTATTTCCTGTTTTTGATTTCTGTCCTTTATTTCTCTTATGTCCAGTTCTATAATTCCTCATTCTTTGCTGGTATTTTTGCCTTCATCCATGTTATCCTAGTGCAGTTGGAGGAAAATGTAATGAAAAAAGTATTTGGCATTCTGATCTTAATTCCCGTAATAATTTACAGCATCATCTGGGGTGTGGAGCAATTATCGGTGGACTACACAAGTTCCAACTCTTCTTATAATGACTATTTCCTACCCATGCTGGGAATTTTCTTTATCCTGTCCATTATTGTAATTATAATCCACATTTTTAACTGTTTGCGTGGACAATATAGCGGAAAAGAAGCTTCAGTTTACTCACTGATCCTTAAACTGGCTCCAATATATCCCTGCCTTGAACTGATCCCGCTGTTACTCGTAGGAGTTATCGTTCCTTTCATTGGATGGATTAGTGCTGCTGTTCTGATAGTTTATCTTTGTTCAATAATGGGTATGACAGGCACCGTCATGGTGGGAAGCATCATCTGCCTATTCAGGGAGAAAAAGATCGGTGTAGCTCTGGCTATACTCTTTGGCTTTCTTTCATATGTACCTGGGGCAGACATCATAGTTGCTATTATACTTCTCGTCTACGCCTTTAAAAAATAGAAATTCAGTTAAAGAATCCCGTTCCCCAAAATCCTGAATGGCCTTCTCTAGCTGTCTTTTCTGCATCAGATAGTCTTTTTGCATATTTTGTATTAGGCTCTATTGTCATCGTCCTTGCAAATCCCTGTTCGATCAGAAGCTCATTAACCATAGTCTTTCCGTCGTCGAGATACACGTAGCAAAGTGTCCGGTCATAAGCATCTTTGAGCTCTTTGTCATATTCGAGATAGACGCGTCTGCCTTCAAGAAGATTTCTGGTAAAGGTACTTGCTTCTTCTCCTTCCGGGGTATTTCTTTCTGTATCTTCCGAAACACTTTCAGGTGTATCTATTCCTATGAGTCTGATACGGGTCTGCTCATTTTCACTCTTCACAATGATGGTATCTCCATCCACTACCCAGGCAACCTCATATGGTCCTGAAAGTTCAATATCTGTCTCAAGAGCACGATGTTCCCTCAGCAGTATAACTATGACATAGATAGAAAGCAGTATTACCAGTGTTGCAACAAGGCTTATTATGTACTTTTTTGTTCTATTCCTGGCGCGCATACTCTTAAGTAAATACTTTCACATATGGGGCAGATGCAGTATATGGCTTCCAGTCACCATCTGCCTCATCGTTTGGATTCCCATATTTCATGAAATTGGCCCATGCAGTTACCATCTCGTCGCTAACGGCATAGTCCTGTTCGTTCATCGGTCTCCAGCAACGGCTGAGAGTACCCATCATATACCAGAGTTCAGCTGAATGGAACGGTACTTCTTCACCATCTTCTGTTGGAAGCTTGTGCTTGAATTCATAACAGAAGGCTGGCGGATTACCAAGTTCCTCCTGACGCAGGCACCACTCTCTGTCACTTTTTGCGAGCATTCCCGGATCACGTTTTGCTCGATCTTCATCTGTAGTGCCAAGATCATCCTCAACACAGCCGACCATATATGGAATTTTCTTCATACTCCCCTCACGGAATACTTCACGGACATTTTTCTTAAGCAAAACGCCATCAATATTTGGTACCAGCCTGATGAAATCGCTGCCTTCTGTATCCCTTCCGGTCATAACTGCCCGCATGATCTCTAGATCGAACTGCCCTTTGGCACTCATGATCTCTTCCGCCGTAAGCTTCCTTAGCTCTTCCAGGTTTTTTGCACCGGTAAGATCAACCAGCATCTTTCCATACTCTTCCTCTTTTTCAAGCTTCGGAGTCGGAATAAATTTATCATTTGCTGTAACACCGCTCTGCAGGATTGCCTTTTTTATCTTGTTCCCTGTTAGCTCTGAAGAGATAAGAACCTGTGTGCTTATACAGCCTGCAGACTGTCCAAATACAGTGATGTTTTCCGGATCCCCGCCGAATGCCGATGCATTCTCATAAATCCATTCAAGTGCTGCTATCTGATCGTATATCCCATAATTCCCTGATATTTTCTGCTCACTCTCCTCTGTCAGCCAGGGATGGGCCAGAAAACCAAAGGCTCCAACACGATAATTTACGGTCACAAGGATGATCCCCTTCTTTGCAAAGGCCTCACCGTCAAATTCTATCTCTGAACTATATCCTCCGCCGAAACCTCCGCCATGGATCCAGAAAGCTATCGGGAGTTTGTCACCGGGGTTTTCAGCAGGAGTCCAGATATTTAAGAAAAGACAATCCTCACTCATAGACGGGATATATTTCGGATCATCATAGAATTCTTTTTTATAGCGTACACTCCAGGGCTGTTCTCCATCCGGAAGCAGCTGTATCGCAATATTTCCGAAAGAATCAGCCTTTCTGATCCCGTTCCACTTCTCCATTTTTACAGGTCTTTTCCATCTCAGATCTCCTACCGGCGCCTTTGCATAAGGTACACCCTTAAAGGTAACATATCCATCGTTATTTACGCCTTCCAGTAGTCCATATGATGTTTCTGCAACAGAGATCATAGTAACCTCCTTCTTTTCTTATATTAAATACTTTTTAATTGCTTACTCCACTTGTTGATTTTAATGAATACACAGATGAGAGCAATAATCAGTGCGATTGCGGTAATGATTACAGCTGCTGTAAGTGGAATGATGTAACCAGCATATGGCAACTGCATTAACTGGTCGTAATCCATGACCTCTGTTTTAGGATTTCCAATTGCGACCATCAGGCTAATGATGAAGGCATCATACAAGGTGTGAACAAAAATCGGAATGACAAGTGAAAGAACATCATATTTCTTTTGTCCGGTCTCTCGCGCTTTTCCGTAAAAATATCCCATTATTATCTGGAACAAAACATGTCCCGGAAGAAACGCTCTGACTAGATTTGAACTGTTTGAAATAGCAAATTGCAAATCTTCCATGAGGGTAAAACCAATACCAAAGATGCCTGCTGCAATCGTAATATCGAGCCAACTGACAACATCACCTTTTTTAAGAAAAGCCAGACGTAAAAATACGTATTTTATGCACTCTTCAAAAAGAGCAGCCGTGAGAAATGCTGTGAGAAATCCAGCGATCAACGGATTAAGTCCAAAAAAGGTATCATCTTTAATCGGTAATATCATAGACACCGCTAACGCCACGATCAGTGCCAAAGCTCCGAAACCAAAAAATTTTGCCACGGTTTTCTTGGAAAAAGGCTCTCCGGCCTTTCTCTTTAAGAGCCATCCTAAAATAAGAACACCTACTACAACTTGCACGATAAATACAAAAATCATTTTTTCTCCTCCATCCCACCGATCCTTGCAAACAGAAGCTGGTTGCCGCTTAAAAATCTGCCCACTGTTGTCATGACAAATCCCAGAAGAAAGAATGCGAAACTTACGCCGACTACGAAAAAGAATGTATTGATAAAGACTTTCTTTCTGTCATAGCGGACATTTCCAACCTCGTCTGTCTGTTTAGTTCCACCTGAGAGATACCCCATGTACACCGGAATCAAAGGAAGAACACATGGAGAGAAAAAACTCAGAAGCTCCTGTACGAATACAGTTATTACCGGTATGTCAACATCTAGAGTTAAATTCATTTATCTTTTCCCCATCCTATTAAAGTCAAATTTCATCCACTTCAATTTAACAAATTAAGGTAAAAACAACAAGCAAACGTGTTAACGAAATGATCTGACAATGCAATGGGCTGTCGCTAAGCGACAGCCCATTGAAATTACACTTTGAAATTTTTTCATTAAATATCTTTATCGCTGTCCACAAGGTTTAGTAATTCTCTTTTCTAACCTCAAAATAAGATTGTGGATGCTTACATACCGGGCATTCTTCTGGAGCTTCAGTTCCTACAACTACATGTCCACAGTTACGGCACTCCCATATGGTTACACCACTTTTTTTGAATACTTCCATAGCTTCCACATTTTTAAGAAGTGCACGATATCGCTCTTCATGCATTTTTTCTATTGCTGCTACGCCACGGAATTGCTTGGCAAGTTCTGTGAAGCCTTCTTCCTCTGCATCTTTCGCCATACGCTCGTACATATCTGTCCATTCTGCATTCTCGCCTTCAGCAGCATGGAGAAGGTTTTCAGGAGTATCCCCAAGCTCGCCCAGCGCCTTAAACCACAGCTTGGCGTGTTCTTTCTCGTTGTCTGCTGTTTGAAGGAATAACGCAGCAATCTGTTCATAACCTGCTTTCTTTGCTACAGATGCAAAGTATGTGTATTTATTTCTTGCCTGTGATTCTCCTGCGAAAGCTTCCCAGAGATTCTTTTCCGTCTTTGTTCCTGCATAGGGATTCTTCTTTTCTTCTTCCATTTTCTTAAACTTTTCTGCCGGCTGTTTACATATAGGACAATTCTCCGGAGGCTGCTCTCCTTCATGAACATATCCACATACAGTACATACCCATTTTGCCATAGTTAAATCTCCTTTCTTTGTTTCTCGTTTTTCATTATTTGGAATCATTTCAAGTATCTTCTTTACTGCATCACGCGGGAAGTCCTCTGTAGGAGGATCCTTCAGCATGTTCTCTAAAAATTCATGTGTATTATTGCTCTGAGGAAGCATAAAACCGGCTTCCCTCATGATATCCTCGCTCATCAGACGTTCAGACCTGGCAACTGCAGTCATAAGCCTGGATAGTCCTTCCAGATTCGTATCCTTTGCAATCTGAATAGCAGCTTTTTCTGCTGTCATCTTATTTTCAGCAAGATCATTTAAAACCGCTTTAACACTGTCAGTTTTTGGCTGTTGAGCCGGATATTCTTCCGGAACCATGCTGATCGCGCTGCTTGGACATGCTGCTGCACATAGTCCACAGCCAATACATTTCTTAGTATCGATCACACTGTTTTCAGTATCGGTAGCACCAACCGGACATACATACAGGCAAAGACAGTCTTTAGTACAAAGTCGCAGATTTCTTACAGCTACACTCTTCATGCCATGGCCCTCCCTTCTACTTTTTCAAATTTATAAGCAGGGACCTTGCATACAGGACATTGCTCAGGAGCATCATCTCCGATATAGACAAAACCGCAGACTGTACAAACCCAGATATTTGTATCTTTCAGCATGGCCTCACCCTCATCAAGGTATCTGCTTACAAGGGATGAAAGCATTCTCGTGACCTTTTCTCCCCATACACAGACTCTTGCTGCGCCCCTGTCAGAAGCCGCATCAGCAGTCCCTCTTACGCCCGGATATGCATCTATGTCATTTTGTAACATGGATGCGATGTTTTCCACATTCGCGTCATTAACAGGAGGGGTGATTGAAGCAAAATAATCCGCAAGTTGCCTGAACTGCTTTGCTTCCTCATCCTTATACTGCTTTTCACAGCCTCGGGCAAGATTTGAACAAAGGGCAGACATCTGTGCAACCGACAGTTCTTTTAACTCAGCGTCTTCTGAAACTCTAACCGGTTTTTCTTCCTTTGCCGGCGAGCTGTCTTCCGATTTAAAATCCTTCTTCGATGCACCACACAGAGGACATTTCCAGTCATCCGGTAGTGTATCAAAAGGGACAGCTTCTTTTTCATCGTCATAAATGTAGCCACAGATCTGGCAAATATAGCGCATTACAGCCTCCTTTCTGTGAGTGTGTTTTGTTGCATTTCTCAGCTGATAGTTTTATTATAGGTGGTACAGAAACTATATCAAGTACTCAAATTTTATATATCTGATAAGGAAAATCATACCATGGAAAAAACAATGAAAAAAGAACCAATATGCGAGAATATTGCAGGAAGAGACTGTTCTCTTAAGAAGGTAATCAACGCGATTGGCGGCAAGTGGAAGGTCCTGATACTGTGCGTAATCGATAACGAGGAAGTGGTGCGATATGGACAGCTCAACAGAGCCATTCATGGCATCACAAATACTATGCTCGCCAATTCATTAAAGGAACTCGAAGCAGACGGACTTGTTGAAAGAAAGCAATATGATGAGATGCCCGTAAGAGTTGAATACAAACTTACAGACAAGGCCATAAGCCTCATCCCCATTCTTCTGGAACTGAAGAAATGGGGCGAGGAAAACCTCTAAGTGATAGTATTTTGTTTTACATTAACCTATGATCTATACCACTTTTCTATCATGGCTTCCCTTTCTTCCAGGGACTCAAACGGTCTTGGTCTCTGACCACTATTCTGTCTACTGAGTATTTCATATATTGATTCAGGTCGGTGGAAGAAATATCCCTGTGCAAGTTCACAGCCGATATCCTGCAAAAACATTTTATGCTCTGCAGTTTCCATTCCCTCAGCCAAAGTATGAATGCCCAGTTCTCTTGCAACGCCAACCATAGCCTTCAGGATCCGGCGGTTTGCACCATTTGCTTCATCCAGATTTCTCAGGAGATCCATATCAAATTTTATAAGATCTATGTCAAAGCGACCAAAGGCATTCAGAGAAGAATATCCGCTGCCAAAATCATCAAGCCAAATATGGAATCCGTTCTTTCGAAGCCGTTTAATCTGCTCGTGGAATCTGTCCTTCGCTTTTACCATATCCTGTTCGGTTATCTCTACGATAAGGCTTTTTCCTCTGGCAAGGTCCGGGACCTGATACCGGCAGTAGATTTCTTCCAGTGCGGTCGGAATATCCGCATATTCAAAATCCTGAGCCGAGAAATTGACTGACACAGGAAGGATGGGAATCTCATCCGAAACCCGCAATGGATATTCGCGACAGACTTGTTCTGCAATGAATAGATCAAGCTTATGAAGCAGGTGATACTTCTCAAGAGTAGGTATAAACTCGCTTGGAGGAAGAATTCCTCTAACAGGATCGACCCAGCGCGCAAGAGCTTCAAAAGCTGATCCTTTCCCGGTTTCAACCCTGACGATACCCTGGTAGTATACCCTGATCCATCCCTCCTCCATTGCCCGATCAAAGTTCTCGATGATATATCGCTGATTCCGGAGTTGTTCCTCGTCAATATATGTGTAGAAATTGCAGACCCGGTTCATGTCGTTGCCGATCAATTTCAGTGCATTTCTTGCATGATCCATCGCTTCGACGGTCTGCATATTTTCCTCATAAATGCAGATCCCCGCCTTGATTCCAATGGTATTGCCTTCAACAACTCTTTTAATACTGCTATTGGCGACGTTGATTTTTTCTTCAAGCTTTTCGTGATCATCAAATATGTCTATGATGATGAAATAATCGTCCTGTCCACGGATTACCAGAGCGTCAGGAAACATTTCTGTTAGCGTCGTCGCAACCTGACACAAAAGGTCATTTCCTTTCTGATAACCATATTGGCTGTTATAATAATGCATGGCAATCACATCTGCATAGATGATAACAGCGCACCGATTACTTATTCTAAGCGTATTTACTCTCTCATCTGCATACTCGTTTAAATAGTTGAGGTTTGGCAGTCCGGTAAGCGGATCAGTGAAGAAATGATCTTCACGGAATACATGATAGTCCTCTGCAGTTCCGCTCATCGCATCGTAATTTGCCGTAAGATCCGCATATGTCAGTAGAGCAAGTTCTGTACCATCCGGCATAGTCTGCCATGCCCCGATCGCATGGAGCATATGATATCCATCAGGGTGCTTAGCACGGAAAATCAAGTCATATCCGCTGCGGTGGTTTGCAAATTCAGAACTCACATGAGCAACCCGCCCAACGTCATCGGGATGAATCCGTTCAAACTGTCCTACTGAAAACCAGGCCAGGGCATGCTCTCTGTCCATTCCAACCAGTTCACAGAAGCCGTCTGAGACCAGCAATGGCACGACCTTGCCATCGATAAGCTGATCATATACTAAAGCAATTGGCTGGGCTTCATATGATTTTCTTAAATCATCCGGAAATGTGTACATCTTCTCTCCATCCTCAATACACTTGTATGATTGTCACCGGTTCTCTGCTTTACTCGTATTATTCAGGGACTAAAGAGCTATCATAATGTCTACAATTCATTATAACAGTGATTTTATGCAGACCTCAACATCACTGTTTTACTTTATTCTATTACCACACTAAATCTTTTTCCCACGAACTGAAGCAAACAACTCTTCTGATGTCTTTTCTGCATCATTTCTGATACTTTTTCTGTATTCCCTGGGAGTCATATGCATTCTTTCCGAAAAGAATCTGTTAAATGTCCTTTGGCTCTCAAAGCCGGCATTTTCATATATTTCTGTTATAGTCTGGTCCGTATGTCTCAGCAAACTAAGGGCATAGTCAAGCCGCGTTTCATTAAGATACCTGTTAAAGTTCGTATGGAATGTTCCCGAAAAAACTCTGGATAACGCAAAGGGGCTGATATAAAGGTCTTTTGCCATACTGGTCAGTGTTACCTGCTCAGTAAAGTGCCTTGCTATATATGATACTGTCCTGTATATCAAATCCCCATCTTCTTTCTCCGTCCTCTCCTTCAGTTCAAGACACGGAAGGCTTCTTATAAGAATAATACTGATATATGACTGATACAGCATCTTATAAGAAAGCTCGACGTTCTGTGTCTTGTCTCTATTTGTCAGGATCTCGGCGTATAGCGCTTCAAGAGCATATATTACATCCTTGTGAATGCGCTCTTTCTTTATTACAGGGCAGGATGGTTCTTTAAATATAAGCGTGTCAGCGACAGACCCTGCGAAAGAAGGAGCTGCAACAAGGCAGATGCATGTTCCTGCTCTTTCTCCAAACATCTGTGTATGCTGAATCTGGCCAGGAAAGATAACAGCAAGGTCTCCCTTATCCATATGATAAAGTTCCTGTCCCACTCCAAGCTCCATTGTCCCATCTGATATATATACGACCTCGACGAAACTATGCAGATGCGGCGGAGTATGAGCTATACGCCTTTTATAAATCTCAATGTCATCCTCGAAGGACTCATATAATGGTTTCATTTTTCCTCCTCAAAATAGTACATCCCTTTATATTGAGTATAACTGGCCGTGATTATTTTGCAAGATTTGGCTACTTTTATATTTCTTATGACACGTATTACAAACAAATATGAGGTAAGATAGTCACGTAATCAAAGAGAAATAATTGTTCATAGCATAGGAAGAATGCTAGAAAGGAGTATTTAGAATGAAGAAGTTTATTGAATTTTACAAAAATGCATGGCTTGATTATTTTAAAAATTATGGCGAATATAAATTCTATTCTTTCGTTTAAAAGAAAAGACATATCTCATTAAAAAAGACATCCTTGGCGGATGTCTTTTTTGTTATTTTGCTTTGTGGTTTTAGCCTGGCTTTGATTTATCAAGCTTGAAAACACTTTTAGGAATACCATAAACTCCATCAGAGCAATCTACCTGATATATTTCACAGTTCCCTATGTTCGTGGACCAGTATGAACCTTTTGCATCTCTATCAAGATACTCAAGAATCCCCTTCATCGCTATGGCATGGGTCGATATCAATACGTTTCCCTGAGAACACTCTTCTTTTATTGATTCTACAAATTCTCCTGTCCGCTCTACAACACTGGAAAGCTGTTCCATACCGTCAGGTGCCGGATTGTTTGCAAAATCACTAAAGAATACCAGCACTTCCTTCTTAGGTTCAAGAAGACTCATTCCTTCATATGGCCCATAGTCCATCTCTATCAGTCGTTCATCAGTCAATATATTTAAGCCCTTTGCAGCACACTCAGCTGTCTGGATTGCTCTTTTTAGTGGGCTTGAATAGATTTTCGTCAAAACTATTCCCTTACTTTCAAGCCATGCAGCAGCTTCTCTTCCCTGTTCAAGGCCTTTGTCATTTAGCTCATGATCACTACGTCCCTGAAGAACACGCCTGTTGTTAAGTTCTGTCTCGCCATGCCTGATGATGTATAGCATACAACCTGCCTCCTCTCATAATCTCACAGGATTATTTTGCTTCGATCCACGAAAAGAATTTATCAAGTCCTTTGTTCTCTGATCTTGTTTCTAAAAAGAGCCCTGCAGTATACCATGAATGTGTATTCTTTTCATCTTCTACACTGTATAACTCACAGCTGTTTCCAAGTTCCCTGGCACGTCGCGCAAAATCCTCCGCACATTCATATTGTAACAAGCCATCATGTTTGCTTTGTATAAGCAGCATGGGTATGTGGTTCCTGGACATCAACGAAACCGGTTCAGCCTCTTTTCTATTGTAGCCATTACTAAACAGCTGATTCATAAGAATGCTGAGTGTTTTTGACTGATCTCTTCTGAAGCTATATGGTCCTCCAAAGCCGATGAATCCTATTATTGAAGATATGTCTACATTGTATTTCTTCTGTGCTTTATCGCTATAACACATTATCGATGTCAGGTGGGCGCCGGCAGAAGGCCCTACAACGATTATTTTTGAAGTATCTACGCCTTCATTCTTCAAAAACTGCATCGCTTTGTTGAAGCACATGCATACATCTTCCAACTGTATAGGAAATTTATTCTTGGGAGAAAGTCTGTAGCCTCCGGAAATCATTCTATAGCCTGCTCGCGACATGTGTTGACCTACATAATCAAAGAATTTCGGGTTACCGGCATTCCATCCGCCGCCATGAACCCAATAGATGATTTTATCGCTTGCAACTTTTTCAGGTTCATAATACAAAAAATACTGTTCCTTATCCCTACCATAATTTACTCGCTTTGGCACAGTATGTTTTTTCGAAGTAAGCAGCTTTTTATAGATTCCAAAATAGCTAAAACTCTCCCGCAAATAATCATTCATATCATTATCACTCCCATGCGGTCTCCATATCCAACACATTCTGGCATTCCCTTATAAGTGACATATTGCTGCACAGGATAAGAACCTCATTCCAACACGTAGCAACCTCGTCCGGAAGCATATCTATATCCTCAAATCTCCACATAACAGCAAAATCATCATATCCTGTCACATCATTGAATCCGTTTATCTCACGGTCTGTTTCGTCAAAAATCCTCTTCCACTCCTCAGATGCAGTCCCGCAGAATACAATATTTTTACATCCTCTTGACAGGATCCGTTCAGCAGTCTTTTTGATCAGGATTTCATCTATGATCTCATCAGTAACTATGATCACTGTATGGCTGGAGAGATCACGAAGATTCCTTCTATTTACAAGGATACTGCTACTGAATAATCCATATGTAATATTTTGGTTCAAAAGTCGATCTGTGTAAATGTGTTGTATCATGTTCTTCCCTCCTTGCCAATCATAAAATATGTTGACCTCACTGATACCATTTAAACACAAATCAAGTCCAATAAACGACACAGCTAAAGAGCCGGGTTTTTCTCGCTTTTAAAAAAATCATTTGCTATTGTTACTGTTATTCATATATTTTAAGACTTCGGTGATATGCTTTTCCAGATATGAATCACTACTACTGGAAAGACTGATTCCTACAAGCATATCTCTGATCATCTCTGCTATCTGCTCAGATATGACAACCACCCTGTCACTCATGTTAAGGTTATCCGGCATATATTTGATATGCTCCCAGGCAGAAAGATCACAGGTTGCTTCTGCAAGATTTTTTATATACCTTGAGAAAGAGCCTTTTGTATCCAGCTCCTCAAGCGCCCGGTAGGTCCATTTATAGTATGGCGGATATTCTCTCTTTAGCAGAAAAAACAGCTCCATGGCAGCTTCAAGTCCTGTTGCCCTGCAGATCTCTGCAGCCACAGTATCTTTTCTTGCCATGCAGCGTGAGTAGTTCACCTGTAATCCTGCCGCATACCTGTGAAGTTCTAATGCTATTCGCTCTCTCCAGATCTTTTCCGGATAGTAGCTTTGCAGTTTTTTTCTGAAAGCCGTAAAAATACCCAGGTCATCCCTGAACACTTCACCGTTTACTGCTGTAGCAAGGCATGAATGGTCAATACTTCTCCATGTATCATCCGTGATCATACCACTTTCAGCATTTATATCTGTTCCCAAAACATTTGAGAAAAAGCCATCAATCGTCATGACTCCTCTCCTTTCGCGGAGTCTGTCAGTAAGATCCGCTCCCGGAATGCTGTCGACCAGTTCGTTATATGCGATAGAGAGGAGCCTTCCAAACTTGTGTAAGTCTTCCTCCGTTATCCAGAGGCAGACACCGGTACCGAAGTCATGATCCCTTGAAATGAAATCATCATAACCAAAGCAGTCTGACCCCTCCCCCGCAAGGCCAACTGCAATCCTTGATTCATACGCTGCAAATTTGGAATGTATTAGGGGCGCTACCTTATTTTCATAGAAACGCCTGCTCTTATCTGTTATCTCCGAACTATTAGTCATATTTCACCTACAAACACTCCGTTTCTCCATCAGCATTGAAACAATCATTTTCCTACCTCTTACGGTATCTGTTATCTAAGTTCGACCATTTTATTATAACCAATCATTATAGGTTCGTTTGTCTTCATATATTCCTCATACCTACGATCATACTCCTCTTCAGATATAAGATAGCTGTCATCTGGCCTTTCAGCAGATTCCATATGTGTCGGCGGAGTTGAAACATCCGTCTCATCAGCATAATCGGCATAATATTTTATAACTTCGGAACCACCATCAGACAATAGCCGACCCACAACCCTAACTTTGTCACCATCTATTTCAAAATAATAAAATTCAAAGTATCCATTATTACCATACTGTCCCCAAATTCTGTTCTTTTTCTCAGAATATCGGCAGAATCCATACTGTGAAAACTCTCCAAGATATATTACAGAATCATTATCAGGATCATATTTATAGATATGAACACCATAGACACTAATAGTATCCAGTGCGACGAAAAGCTCAGGAATATCAACATATGATAAGAGTTCCGATGCACCTCTCAAATACTTTCAATACTTGAATGCCTTCTATTCATATTTTATCAATAATCCAACCCAAACAATACCTCAAAAAGAATTCCTCCAAATATTTGTCAGTTAAATGGCAGTTGCAAGTGAAAGGATATATAATGGATGTAGCGCGTTGATCGAGGAGGTTAGCCATGAACAGCTTTAACAGCAATTTGTACGAAAAGTCTATTGTTTATGATATATATATCGCTTTCAATAATCACTCTAACACGCTTACAGTCAGGGACTTCTGTTTTAATCTGATTCCTTTCATGTTCATTGGCAAAACCTCAAAAGACAATTACAACACCGCAAAGAGAAAACTCTTTGATTATCCCTGGGATAGTCAAACCGGTAAGCCCTCAAAAAAATATACTGTAGTAGGTTCTGAAATAGCTAATTCACTCACAAAAATGATGGAAGATGAATACTTGCTCCAGTCAGCGTATTCAAACAACTGCCTTGTAAAAATCCTGGATGAGCACAGCGGTCTATACTCAGAACTTATTAGAATAATACAAGGTGGCATAAAGGAAGAAAGAATCCCCAAAATTCAATTAAACACGCTCAGAGATCATTCCAAGGAAAAAAGTTCAAAAGAGTTTCTCATAGACTGCGTTTGCCATATATTTCACATAAACCCTAAGAACATCACCCCAAAAGGGAGTGCATATTTCAGTAAAATGGTAAACATGCTGAATAACAGCGGCGTAAAACCCGAGCATCTTTATGGTTATGTAGGAAGCTCGCTTCTTAACTGCGGGCAAACTGCAACATATGGTGTATTGGAAACATTATATCGCGCTGGCTTTCCAGATAGCATAAATGAGGATTGTGATCCATTAACGCTCCTTGCCGCCTCAGATGTTTTCTACTATCACAGACTACATTGGGGAAATGGTACTGGCAATGAAAATGATCTTGAGTATGCATACAAATATAGCGAAGTGGCATACACAAAGTATAACTCTCCTCAAGCCGC
>JAEEGL015970046.1_pt1 | contig 30328 bp, 26 predicted proteins | sample 9134231 | NCBI WGS metagenome assembly JAEEGL01 (sample SAMN16246548, study PRJNA631951) | gut metagenome | biome: gut microbiome; feature: rumen; material: fiber-attached | host: Bos | place: Iran: Karaj | collected 2018-10 | reverse complement strand
GCCCTTAAAAATGTAAAGCATGTTATTGGCCGTACTACGTGGGACAATATAGCGTGTAAGCAAATTGCGTCACAAGCAATCTATTATCACTGTAATGAAACTTTACGCAATACTTTTTATAAAGATGATAAATGGAGTGCCCTAACTTGTGAGAGGTTTTCTATTTTTGTTAGTCAGGGGTTGGTAAGCAATAAGGGTTTACATCAGGTAATTAAGGCTATGCCTATTGTTATGAATAGCTTTCCTGACGCACATGTATATACTACAGGAAGAATTGGATATAACAACAAATATGGAATTAGGGCGTATAGTTCATATGAGAAGTATCTCATACATCTTATGAAAGAATACGGTATTAGTAATCGGGTATCCTTTATCGGTACTTTGTCCGCAGAAGAGATGAAGAAGCGGCTTTTGAACAGTAATGTGTATATTTGCCCTTCATCTATCGAAAATGAGTGCAATGCGCTAAGCGAAGCAAAAATAATGGGGGTTCCTTCAGTTGTTGCTTACGAAGGTGGTGCATTGAACAGAATATGTCATGGAGAAGATGGATATTTGTACCCATACAATGAACCCAATGTTTTGGCTGAATACATTTGTAAAGTATTCGAAAACAGTGACCATATAGCAATAATTTCTCAAAATGCTATCCATAACCAGAAAAAAATAAATGATAAAGAAATGAATGCCTGTTGTTTGATAGATATTTATAGGAATATCTTTCTGAATGAAGATAAAGGGAAAAACAATGTTCAATCGAATGAGCTTTAAAAAACTTAACGCAATGGAATATAAATGGCTGTATGCAGGAGATATTCCACAACAAGAAGAATATGGATATCCCAGTCTAGTTGGACTCTCCATTAATCATTCCGATAGGAGGCATATCAAGCATAACATTATTAACCCCATGCCGATTCCAGACAACTCAATAGATGCATACCAAGCAGAGGATGTATTTGAGCATATTGAGTTTGATAAGCTTCCAGATGTTATTAATGAGATATACAGAGTTCTTAAACCGGGTGCATTATTCAGATTATCTGTTCCAGATTACCGGTGCGATGTATTATTAAATAGGGCTATTAAGAATGAGAACGGAGACATTGTCTTTGATCCAGGCGGGGGCGGAGCATACAAAAACGGAAAAGTTATTCGAGGCGGCCATGTTTGGTTCCCGGTTTATGAAAAGGTTCTTGAACTGGTAAAGCATAGCAACTTCTCTAATTATGAGTTTCTCCATTATTACGATATGGATGGTCAATCTGTCCTCAAAGAGATAGATTATTCAAAAGGTTTTGTAAAAAGGACTCCTGACCATGATAAGAGAGTTCAGCATCCTCGAAGAGGCATGTCTATTGTTGTAGATTTAATAAAGTAGATGAGGAACACATATGTATGAATCAAGGTATGCGCCCATTGTTATATTTGCATATAAAAGAATTGATCATCTCAAACGGGCAGTAGAGTCTTTGCTCGCTAACGCTGAGGCACCTGAGAGCGAAGTGTATTTTTTCTCTGACGGTGCAAAAAAAGTGGATGATCAAGAACAAATTGACGCTGTAAGGTTATATATAGAATCTGTAGAAGGCTTTAAATGCAAGCATTGTATTTTTCGAGATAAGAATTATGGCTTGGCTGCGAATATTATTGAAGGCGTTACAGATATAATCAATAAGCACGGAGAAGTTATAGTCGTAGAGGATGACCTGATTTTAGGACGCCATTTTTTGGAGTACATGAACAGCGCCTTACATTACTACAGAGATATCACAAGAGTAATGGCAATATCTGCGTATCCAAATGATATAGACAGAAATGGGTTGGAAGAGTATTTTTTTGTGCCTTGGTTTATGTGCTGGGGATGGGCAACATGGAAGGACCGATGGGAACTATATGATAAGGACCCTAAGTCCATAATTGAGAATACTTCTCGCGAAGAAATAAAAAAAATAAATATAAATGGAAGCCACCCTGTGTTTTGGCAACAAGTTGTAAATAATTATTCTGGCAAACTGAATACCTGGGCAATTTTCTTTTATGTGGCAATATGTAAAAACGAAGGTTTAGTTTTGTACCCTAAGGTTAATCATGCAGTGAATGCGGGCATGGACGGGACTGGGGAGAATTGCGGTAACTATTGCAAAGACAGTGCTTTGATGAAATTGTATAATGAAGAGTCAGAAATCAGCAAAGCATTTTCGAACGATGTATCAATAAGCGATAAAGCAGTTGTTGCATTTGAAAAGTATTATAAGAGAATGCGTCCTGGATTGTTCTATTCAACTATTCGAGGCTTACACTACTTGAAGGAGAATGGATTACAAAAAACAATAAATAGATTCTACATTCTTAAATTAAAGGGGATTTTTCAGCATGCCAAGAGTTAGTGTTATAGTTTCGGTCTATAATTGCGAGGAGTTTATAGGGGAAACAATACAAAGCATAATTGACCAAACTTTTACTGACTGGGAATTTATTATTATTGATGATAATTCCTGCGATAAGAGCGCAAGTATTATTGAAGAATACGCCCAAATCGATGCAAGAATACGATTTGTAAGAAATGAAACCAATAAAGGCCAGTGTGCAAATCTCAATTATGGAATTCAAATAGCTACTGGGGAATATATAGCGCATACGGATCATGATGATTTAAGCTATCCAACCCGCTTGGAAAAACAAATTGAATACATGGAGAACAATCCACAGTGTTTGCTATGTGGATGCAAGTACGATATTTGGTCAGAAGGAAAGGTGCATTATACTGACTATTGGGAAACTTGTACACCTAATTACCAAAGATTTAGACTTCCCATGCACGGTAACATAGGGCATTCTACTTTCTTTTGGAGAAGGCAGAAATTGGTTGATCTAGGGATTACATATGGCGAATGGAAATATGCTGAAGATTATGACCTGCTTTTACATGTCTTAGAAGCTGGCGAGGTGGGGGTTGTCCCCGAAAAGTTGGTGACTTACAGAGTATTTCCAAATCAGGTTACACAAACCATAGGGTCTCAAATTATTCGAGATGAAATACAGACTATTCGTTTAGAATATATTAAGAACGCAAAAGGCGTTGACAATGAAATATGGGAGAAAGAGACAAGAGGAGAACTCATTACTCAAGAAGATTTCAAAAGATGGGAGGCATTTTTGGAGAAATACGCCAATATGTGTGGAATTACAAGTGCTTCTTTAGTAAAGGAAATTAATTGGGTGAAATATAAAGCACAGAAAATGACTTGGACAAAAGTAAAAAGCTATGCGCTGAGTAAGTGGAGATACTCGTGGTGGTATGTAGTTAAGCTCATTCGTATGCAGATAAAACACAAACTTATACATTCAAATCAATAAAGGTAAGGCGGTAATTATGATAAACGTATTTGGCTCACGAGTGGGCGACAAAGAAATAATTGAAGTATCAGATAGCATTAGTAAACAATGGATGGGAATGGGCCCTAAGGTAAAAGAATTTGAAAGGCGCATGGCTGAAAAGCTGGGGGCACCAAGTTTTCTTATGGTTGATAGCGGCTCAAATGGCTTATATTTAGGCTTAAAACTAATGGATTTGCCTGAGGGAAGCGAGGTCATTCTTCCTTCACTCACGTGGGTATCCTGTGCACAAGCTGTTCTTTTGGCTGGTTGCAAACCAGTGTTTGCAGATGTTGATATTAATACACAAAATGTTACTGCAGAGACTATTAAGGCCCAAATTACTGATAAGACTTCTGCAATTATGGTTGTTCATTACGGCGGCTTACCTGTAGATATGAATCCTATTATGGAACTTGGATATCCGGTTATAGAGGACGCTTGTCATGCAATTGATACGATATATAAAGGAAAGGCATGCGGAACAATCGGCGATGTAGGCGTATACAGTTTTGACGCTGTTAAAAACCTCGCTGTTGGAGAAGGAGGCGGCGTTGTTTCAAAGCACGCTGAGTATATGGAAAGAGCCTCGTTACTTAGATACTGCGGTATTGGCAAATCAGGATTTGAAGCTTCTACGCACGGCAAGGAACGCTGGTGGGAGTACAATATTGTTGAACCTTTTATCAAAATGTGCCCATCAGATATTGCTGGAGCAATAGGATTGGCTCAGTTAGAAAACCTTGAAGAGAATCAAAAGAGAAGAAAACAAATATGGGATGCATATCAAGATGCTTTCTCGGGCTTAAAGGGGATTATGTGCCCAGTCGATGCAGACGATGGTGACAGACATTCATATTTTACTTACTTCATAAGGATTCAGAACCGCGATGACGTTGCAAAATACTTATTTGACAAGGGTATATATACAACTTTGAGGTACCATCCGCTCCACATGAATGCATTGTATAAGAGCAACCAGACGTTGCCGATATCTGAGAAACTCAATGAAACCGGTCTGAACATTCCACTGCACCCAAGCTTATCTGATGCGGAAGTGGATTATATAATTGAAGTAATAAAAGATTGTCCAATGATATAAATGGGTAATAATCAGATGTTTTCAATAAATACTATTTTTTGCGGCACAGTTACTTGTAAAGATTACCTAGCTATATGCAGGCATAAGAACGATGGAGTAGATTACATCGACAGATACCATCTAAAGATATGTGACAGCTTGGGAGCGAAATTTGCATACACATTTGGAAGTGGCAGAGGTGCACTTTACTCTATCCTAAAAGCACTAAAAATCGAGAACAATGATGAGGTAATAATACAGGGATATACATGTGTTGCGGTTCCTAAGGCTGTAATGTATGCGGGTGCAAAACCAATATATGCAGATATCTCTAAAGACGACTTTAATATGACTTTGGAATCTATGAAGAAGGTCGTTTCAAACAGGACAAAAGCCGTTGTTGTTCAACACACATATGGCATACCCTGTCACGAGATAGATTTGATTTTGGATTATTGTCACGCAAATGGGATATACGTTATTGAGGACTGCGCACACACATTTGGAACAAAATATAATGGCAGAACGCTTGGAACGATTGGGGATGCTGCCTTTTTCAGCACCGACCATTCAAAGTACATATCTACTTGTGTAGGCGGAATAGCCATAACAAATAATACGGCGATTGGAAATGGCTTAAGGCAAATATATGAGGATACCTCATTCCTGACGCGGGAGGAGGTTAATGCTATAATTGAACAGCTCAGAAATGATATTATATGGCACAACAAGCACATTAATTGGGCCTATTTGACATGTAAACCGCTTAGAAAAGTATTTAATGCCTTAAGATACATAACTCGACCTAAGGGTGGAACGTATTGGCTTAATGATTACAATAATTTTGAATGGCCAGAATATACATTTCCTGGAAAACTTTCAAATGAGCAGGCTTTTTTGGGCTTAAGTCATTTAGAAAAATTGGAAGACAACATAAGACATAGAAAAGAAATAACGAAAATATATGAGGATGAATTAACTAAAACAGGAATAATATCATCACATAATTCAGATACCTCTGCACCGTTATTGTATTCATTTCTGGTTGATAAGCCGGACGAACTAATTGAATGTATGAGAAAAAATGTGTCTATCTCAAGATGGTTTAGTGACGAGATACTATGCATTAAGCCCGAAGAATTTAGACACGTTTTTTTTGAAGAGTCAATGTGCCCCAATTCTAATTATATTACAAAACATGTAGTGAATTTACCCACACATCCCAAGGTTTCAAGAAAAGAAGCGAAAGGGTATTGCAAATTGATAAAAAACTATCAGGAAAAGAAGAATTATTGTATTAAGGAAGGAAAGTAAATTTTGAACTTTAACCATACAATTGTAAGATGGGTATTTGTAATACCAACGTGGATATCATGCAAGGTACTTAAGTACGTTAGATGCAGGGGGGGCGAAAGGTTTTCGTGCTTTCGTAACCTGTTTTTCAAAAATGGAGTTTACCCAATTCTGGATCACTTTTATGAACCATTGTTTAATTCAGATAAGCTCAGTGAATCGCTAGATGCTGAGCGTGAATTAAGTGGCATTTATTTTGAAGATGATAGATACAAATCACTGCTTAAAGAATTTGCTTTCAAATCGGAATTGGAGACATTTTATAAAATGGACTCCGATGGCATTAACGCCCTGCAATTTCACCATGGGAACGGGAATTATGAATATGGAGATGCAGAATCTTTATACTGCATGATAAGGCACTTTAAACCAAGCAAAATTATTGAGATTGGATGCGGCTACTCTACATTAATGGCATTGGAGGCCGAAAAAAAGAATGAAGAAGTATTTGAAACAAAATGCCAGCATATTTGCATTGAACCATATCCGAGTGAGTGGCTTAAGAACCTTCCTGTAGAATTGATTCAAGAAAAATTGGAGAGAATAGATAAGTCAATATTTGAAACGCTAGAGTCAGGAGATATTCTTTTTATTGACTCTACACATATGATACGACCGCAAGGTGATGTTTTAACAGAGTACCTTAGTATTTTACCCCTGATAAAGAAGGGCGTATTGGTTCATATTCACGATATTTTTTCACCAAGAGATTATCCGGAAGAATGGATAAAGGGATCAATTCGAATGTGGAATGAGCAATATTTGCTTGAGGCATTTTTGACCTGTAATAATTCTTTTGAAATTATTCTTCCTTTGAATTATTTAAAACATCATTTGTTTCGTGAAATATGTGAAACATTTCCTGCGGTGAAAAAACACTCAGAGGATGAGCCTGGCGCATTTTGGATTAGAAGGGTTCAAGATTAAAGAACAATAAGGTGTTCCGATTTATAACAAATATGGACGAGATTAATATTTTAGATATAACAGAGATGAATACTCGCCAAATTCAAAGGTATAATGAGCTGTTTTTTGAAATTAAAGACGAGTATACGCTTACTGTTGATAGATTAAGCAAAGGGATGCAGAATAATATCTTCTGGTGGACAACGGTGTTTGCCAGTAGAAACATTAATCTATCAAGGGCGCAGAAACAGATTGCGCTTGCATTACTAGTGATAGAAGAAATTAATAGTTGCCCCAGAATAGAAAGAGTAATAGTTGATAGTCCTGCTGTTGCAAGTACGTTAAATACGTATTTCGCAAAGGGCGGTATTGAGTGTTGCGCAGAAGCAAAGGAAAAGGTTGATAATTGTTTTTTTCGTAAACTAAGGGCATATAAAAGCGCATTTGTGTTTCTAATAGGAGAATTACAAATCAGGCATTATGTTAGGTCTTTAAAAAAGAATGCCCCTGATGATAATATCCGAAAAGCAGAGGCCCTAATTCAAACAGATGTATTCTCATCCTGCTTTTCATCGGGATATTATACTGCTAGAGATTTTTGTGATTTGGAAAAGTATTTAGATAATAAAGATGTGGCTATATTTCCATTTTTGTTTCTTAACGACAAGATGAGCATCAAACAACTTATCAAGTTGTGTATCGCAGATAAAACTAAGTTTGTATTCCGTGAAGAGTATTTGAAACTTATAGATTATTTCTCTGTATTTAAGGCTGTAATTATTTATTATAGACTTGCAAACAGAAATGTCGATATAAGAGGTATAGATGTTAGCGAAATTGTAAAGTATGATATAGAATCATCAGCACAGTCTAGGAACTCGTTTTGTGGACTGTTGGATTATTGTGCTATTAAGCGAATGGCAGAAAAAAAACACAGATTTAAATCATTTATCGGATGGTATGAGGGTCAGCCGTCATCATTGGGAATGTTTATGTCTGTGCGAAAGTTCTTCGCTGGATCGAAAACAGTGGGATATGTGGGATATCCGGTTGATGAAACTTGGATTCAGTGCGCTCCATCCATGGAGCAAAGTAGACAATGCGTAACACCAGAATTCATGGCCGTTTGTGGGGAATATTATGAAAGCCGAATCGCACGATACCAACCTTCACTGAAGGTTGAAGTAGCACCGGCATTTAGACTTCAAAGTATTTATAGTAATATATCAGAGAATACTAAAGAGAATAGTATTTTAGTGGCTTTGCCATACTATATTGATAAAGCTAGTCAATTACTTTCTTTGTTAAATGAGTCTCAAATTGAGCATTATGATGGATTTGTGATTCGCAATCATCCAGCCAACAAGGGTATGAAACTAGTTGATTATGGATTTCATACTTTTGCGCACAAGTGTGTTATTGACGATTCGGGCCTTCTTGGGGATGCTTTAAGCATTTACGGATTAGTTGTTATGCCAGGAACCTCCACATCAGTAATCGAAGCTGTTATTAAGGGGACAAAAGTAATAGTTGTTTCTTCGCAATTCGAGCTAGCAAATAGAAGCATACCTGCTGAATGGGAAAACAGATATTATTACGAGGCCAAGGATTCGACTGATTTGAATAGAATAATCAAATCAATTGAGATAACTAACAGTTCTACCATCGAAAAACCTGATTGGGAGTATTATGTCGCTAGAGCCACAAAGGAAAATGTTAGTTGGATGTTTTAAAATCTTGCATGTAAGAGAGGAGACATTTGCAAAATGAAAATAATAGGAGTAATTCCGGCGAGATTTCAATCTTCCCGCTTCCCTGGCAAACCATTGGCGGATATAAATGGTAAACCTATGATTTGGTGGGTATTTCAACAGTGCAAAAAGGTCGAAGATTTTGATGAAGTCTATGTTGCGACAGACAGTGAAAAAATAGAGAACTCGTGTAAGGAATACGGGATTCCGGTCGTAATGACGTCGAGTTTACACAAAACCGGGACTGATCGCGTCGGTGAGGTGGCTAGAAAAGTTAAGGCAGATTTGATAGTAAATATTCAGGGTGATGAACCTTTGCTGGAACCTGCCACGATAAAAGCGGCAATAGAACCGTTTTATTCTAATCCTGATTTGCAGGTAACAAATCTAATGACAAAGATTGCAGACCCAATAGATGTTGTTAACTGTACGGTCCCCAAGGTAATTACAAATAAGGATGGGATAGGTATTTATTTAACAAGAGCAACGGCTCCTTATCCTAAGGGGAGTATCCAGTTTAATTATTATAAGCAAGTTTGTGTTTACGGATTCAAACCTGAAGCTTTGGATTTTTTCTGTGACTATGGAGACAGATACGGAAAGGCAAAAATTGAATCAATAGAAGACATAGAGATTCTTCGTTTCATAGAGAACGGGTATAAGGTTCAATATATTGAGGTTGACTCTAATACTGTAGCTGTAGATACCGAGAAAGATCTCGAAAAGGTAAGAAAAATAATGGGGGAAAATAGTTAGTACTGGCTGATTCGTAGATTATCTAGAAGTAAAAAGGGAAGAAATATTGTGGAAGATTGCGGATACAGGCTTATATTTATTACATATTAACGAGAATTTCGATTGCTTTGAGAGGAACTCAATATGAACTATTTAGTGACTGGAGCTGCTGGTTTTATTGGAGCAGCAGTTGCACAAAAATTACTTGACGAAGGGAATGGAGTAACAACTATAGATAATCTGTTTACTGGCTCAGAAGAAAGGATTCCAAAGGGATGCAAATTCTTAAAAGGAGACGTTTCCGACCAAGCTGTAATAGATTTATTAAATAGAGAGAGATTTGATGCGATTATCCATATGGCTGGACAGAGCTCGGGTGAGGTTTCATTTGACAATCCAGTATATGATTTACATACAAATACTCAATCGACAATTCTATTGCTGCGATATGCAAAAGAAACGGGATGTAAGAAATTTATTTATGCTAGTAGCATGTCAACATATGGGGATCATAATCCGCCTATTTGTGATGAAGAAACATCAACCATTCCAAAGAGTTTTTATGCTGTCGGCAAATTAGCCAGTGAAAATTATATGCGTATTTACTCTGATTTGGGAATTGCATGCACCGCATTGAGATTTTTTAATGTGTATGGTGTAGGACAAAACTTGACTAACCTGAGGCAAGGTATGGCAAGCATATATCTTGCCATGGCCCTTAAAGACAAGCATATTCTTGTAAAGGGGTCAAAAGATCGTTTTAGAGACTTTGTGTATATTGACGATGTGGTCAATTCAGTATTAGCATCTTTGAAACGCGAAAAAGGATACGAGTATTATAATGTTTGCACTGGAATTCCAACCACCGTAGAAAGAGTGGTTGAAACGATTAGGGATAATTTGCCATTCGATGTAAGTGTTGAATACGCCGGTTCGACGCCTGGAGATCAGTTTGGCGTGTATGGAGTTAATGACAAAATACGTAAAGAGCTAGGTTGGATACCATATTATTCATTTGATTCGGGAATGAAAAAAATGATTGAATGGGCAAAAACAACAGAATCGCAGTGGCAAGTTTAAAACATTGAAATAGAGATTAGAGTCTACGACATTAATTGATAAAAGAACGGATTAATTATAGTTCTCGATAATAAAATAAGACGGCAATTACAATGAATAACATAATAACACTTGATTGCACCCTCAGGGATGGGGGCTATTGCAACAATTGGGAATTTGGGGAAAAGAATATTACTCAAATCGTTCAGCGGTTGGTGGAAGCAAAAGTTGATTATATAGAGTGCGGCTATTTAACAAATAAATATGGAGTTACAAAAGGGCAAAGCAAATTCAAGACTATAAATGAATTGCACAAGTTTCTTCCTTTGAATCAGAAGCATAATAATTACTTGCTGATGATGAACTATGGCGAATATAATCTAGATGAACTACCCGACAGCAATTCGTCTTGTATTGCAGGAATACGAGTGGCTTTTCACAAAAAAGATATATTAGAGGCATTAAAGACATGCGCTTTAATACAAAACAAAGGATATAAGGTGTTTGTTCAACCGATGGTTTCCCTGGCATACACAGAAGAAGAGTTTGTTGAAATGATTAGCCTTGTTAACAAGATGAGACCTTTTGCGTTTTATCTTGTAGACAGTTTTGGAGCCATGAAGAAAAAAGAGCTAAAAAGATTGGGTGAAATAGCTAACAGCAAGCTTGAAGAAGATATCGCCTTAGGGTTTCATGCTCACAATAATCTTCAATTGGCATATTCAAATGCGCAGTTTTTTTCTGAAATGGATATCGACAGGAAGCGTATAGTTGACATCTCAGTTCAAGGAATGGGAAGAGGCGCGGGTAATTTGAACGCAGAATTATTCCTTGACTACTTAAATGAGTATCATCAGGGTGATTATAGAATTAAACCTATATTAAATATTATGGATGAGATAATATGCAGGTTTTATGATGAAAAACCGTGGGGGTATTCACTACCCAATTATTTGTCTGCTATACATATGATTCATCCAAACTACGCTCGATATCTTGATGAAAAGAAGACGCTTACGCTAGAGGCTATGGATGATATATTTAATAGTATCGAATATGAAAATGGCGTTGAGTATAATGAAGAATTTATAGAGAATAAATACACAGATTATTTATCTAGCCATGGTGCCGGGAAGCAAGTCTTTATTGATGCATTGGATGATTTAAGCGGGAAAATAGTCCTCTTAATTGCTCCGGGAAGAAGCGCAGAAACAGAAAAAGATAAGATTTTATCGTTTATTAATACAGAATCACCGGTAACAGTTTCTGTCAACCATGATTATCCGCATTACAAAACAGACTATATTTTTGTTAGTAACCTTAGAAGATTTAGGGAATTGTCTCCAGAATCGTACGAAAGAGTAATAACAACATCAAATATTGATACATCTGGCATATATGCTCATGTCAAATATGAGGATTTGGTAAATGACATCGATATGGCTAGGGACAACGCTGGACTGATGGCTATAAAATTATTGATAAAATCAAGGGTTTCTAAGGTATATATTGCAGGCTTTGATGGGTATTCCTTAGATTCATATGAAGATTATGAAGACAAAGAGATGACGCTCGGTAAGGCAAAGGATAAAATTGGGAATCTTAATGAAAGTATATCAAAAGTAATAAAACAATATTCGGATTTAATTGATATGTGCTTTATTACATCATCAAGACTGAAGTGCTCTTTAGAAAAGATATGATGATACTGTAAAGAAAGACGAGCGAATGCCGAAGAGGTTATACTAATGAATGCTGTATCTGAAATAATAGTGGAAACCGAGAATAGGATTAGACGAATGGAGTATACTTCTGAGTATTCTGACGAGGTTAAACGAGCCCATACAACTGGCGCTATGCTGACATCGGATGAACATTCTGAAATGAGTGAATTAGAATGGAAAGATGTTTTTTGCGATAAAGAAGAGTATATAAGGTGGTACTTTACCTATTTATCCAACTCAAAGAAACTTGACGCTTTAGGGTTAGTTTTGGATTTTTGCAAGCGAAAAAAAGTCAAAAGTGTTCTTTCGCTAGGAGCAGGGCCAGGTGTACTTGAATATTTTCTTAATGAAATGACTGGCATAAATGTTATAGCGGCGGATTATGATAGATTCCTTTGCAAGAAAGCTAATGATTTATTGGGGAGTGCTACTCGAGGTTTCAAGAGCATTGAGTTTGACTTTTATAAAGATGATTTAGCTAGCATTGTCAAGAACAATCACGTAGATCTTATTGTTATGTTTGGGTCTGGATGCAGCATGGATGATGAACGATATTTGCATTTCCTTAAGACATGCCGTGCTATCCAAGTTCCCAACATGCTTTTGTTTGAAGCAGGAGTTTATAAAACTCATATATATAGAAAAATGTGGATTCATACGTTCAAACATATTATTAAACAAAAAGTATTGGGGCAATATAAGTTGCATAAACCAATCGCTATCCACGCTTGGGGACGATCGGAAAGAAATCTGCATAAAATATATAATAACAGTGGTTTTATATGGACCCGGTTACCAAAATTATGCAATTACAGTAACTCATATTTATTGGAATTGAAATAGATACTAGTCTCTTATTAGATATAGGTCTGTTATAGTGCTTGCTGACAAGGGTTCGTTTAAGAATATTATTCTATCCCGGGCAGGTATTTGATAAGAATGAAAGGATCGATTTTGAATAATAAAGTAGTTTTTATTGTGGATTATTGCTTTACCCAAAGAGATTACCACAGATATGGAGTAGAGTACTTTGAGCAAAAAGGCTATCAAACAGAGATATGGATTCTACGGGCACAAGGGAATTTTTTAAATGATACATTAAGCTATAAAGGAAATAATTGTTTTAGCCTTGATTTTGTGGGCTTTATCAAAAGGCTTAAAAAAATGGGAAAGAACACATCATATATTTGCTACGCTCCATATGACAACATATATGGTTTATTATTGCTCCGAAACCGAGAGGTTATGATAATGAAAGGAATGGGTGCCCAACCGCAGTATCCATTTTGGGACCAATCTCATTCAGATGCAATATTACAGACGAATAAGATAAAAAAAATAATTGCTAGAAAAATCAAGTGGATTTTGAGTTCCGTGCCATCTGCGTACAAGAAAAGTGTGACGGAACTGTGTAGACATCAAATTAAAAAAAGAAGACACAAGTTGGTAGCAAGCACACAGTATTATGTAAAAAACTCTCTAAGCCAATTTGAAAAAAATCTTTCGGATTTGGTTATTACGCACGCAATGAATTATGATAGAGTTGTCGAACTTGGACGGGGAGGGTTAGAGTCTAAAGATAATCAAATTGTGTTTTGTGATTCGGGATTTCTTGAAGTGGATTATGATAGCATGATTTTAAATTCTCAGACATTAAGTGCTCTTGAACGTAAAGAAGGATATCAAAAACTAGAATGCTTGTTTGAAAAAATGGAAGAATTGTATAAGATGCCCATAGTTATAGCGGGGCATCCGCATACACTTTACAGAGAAGATTCGTTTTGTGGAAGAGAAATAATCTTGGACAGAACACCAGAACTGATACTCCACTCTAGAATGGTTATTCTAAACGCTAGCTCGGCTATTAACTTAGCCATATATTATAATAAACCTATCTTGACTATTAATGATAATTCGTTTAGAAAACTCCTTTACTTCGGACATAATTGGTATGATATTATCAAAAATCAGGCCCAAATTTACGGAACAAGTTATTTGGATTTGGATGATTACAACGATGAAGAATTGGGAAAGGTTAGTGTAATTAATTCCCTTATTAGAAACAAAGTTATTGACGAACTTATGATTGATAATAACACCACCAATATTACTATACCTGAAATTCTTGAAAAAATAGTAAGTAAAAAGTGATTTGTGTAAAAAACAAGACAATCACAATTTGTGATATTATGTGATAGAGGATTATGTACCATATGATTAAAATTGTTTTCTTTGATATTGATGGTGTGTTAACGAGTGGACATGTATGGGTGGATGAGTTTGGACATGAATTAAAAAAATATCAGCTAACTGAAATAGATGCTATTAACGACATTAAACAAAGTGGACGCAGGATAGTGGCGATTACAGGCGAAGAGACACCTATTGTTGATGTTTTTGAGAAGAGAGTCAAGTGGGATCTATTTATTAAAGGCAGTAAAAACAAAGCTGAAGAGGTAAGAAAAATTATTGATGATTATGGAATTAGCAGAGAAGAAGCATGCTATATCGGAGATGGTAAATATGATATTTCTGCTATAGAATATGTAGGATTGGGTGTATGCCCAAGCAACGCTATCAATGAAGCTAAAAACGTGGCAGATATAGTTTTAAAGGGGTCAGGTGGAGAGAACTGTATATCTGAATTGTACTCAGTACTTAGGAAAATGGATGAAAGTAAAGAGGTGCGTTACGATAGATAATAGTATTGATATTAGGACAAGAATTGAATCCCATATTTCTGTTTTGCGTAGAGTATCCGATGACCGGAATCTTATTAACAGTATAGAAAAAGCTGCTAAGATGATTGCAGATGCGCTTTCGAACGGTGGGGCACTATATCTTTGCGGAAATGGTGGAAGTGCGGCAGACGCACAACATATTGCGACAGAATTTGTTAGTCGCTTTTACAAAGAGCGAAGGGCACTTAATGCAGAGGCGCTTACCACAAACACCTCAAGTATAACGGCAATAGGAAATGATTACTCTTTTAGCAATATATTCGTAAGACAACTTGAGGCCAAAGGACGGAGAGGCGACGTTTTGGTTGGGATTTCGACAAGTGGCGCATCGGTAAATGTCATAAAAGCCATGGAGTTTGCATCTCAAAATGGGATGCAAACGATTCTGCTGACTGGAAATCGCGACAACGTATATAATCTGAACACTTTTAATTGTGTTATTAAAGTTCCTTCGGATGACACGCCTCGTATTCAAGAAACGCATATTCTGATTGGTCACATTTGGGCAGAATTTGTCGAAAGCATACTGGGTTAGAGTTTTAAAAGCATGAACAAGATTAAGAAGGGAAGCAGGATTTATGTTATTTGGGAAAAACATATTAATAACTGGTGGAAGTAGGGGAAATGGCGAGGGAATAGCGAAAGGCATGTTGAGAAATCGAGCTAATGTAATCGTTTTTGACAAATTAAAGGGAAATGTAGATGGCATTCATTATTACGATGTGGATTTACTCGACAGGAAATTAACTGCTAGCATTTTTGAAAAAGTTGTGCAAGAATTTGGGCCAATAGATGTTTTAGTAAACAACGCTGGCGTTACTTTCGGAAGTCCATCAGAGAATTATGGAGTTGATATATGGGATTTGACGATAGGGGTAAATCTAACAACTCCTTTTTTAATGAGCCAAATGGTCGCACGTGAACTCATTAAAGAGGGAAAGCCAGGAAGTATTATAAGTATTACAAGCCTTGGAGCAGAATTTGGTTTTCCAGAGAATCCGGCATATTGTGCATCGAAAGGTGGACTAAAACAACTAACTAAAGCCCTTGCTTATGATTGGGCGAAGTATGGTATTAGGGCAAATAATGTCGGCCCAGGATATATGCACACAAACATGACAAACATAAGTTATAATGATGAGAAGATGCACCAGGATAGATTGAACCATATGATGATAAAGAGATGGGGAGAGCCATCAGATTTAGCAGGTGTTTGTATTTTTTTGGCGAGCGATATGTCTGATTACATAACTGGACAAGATATATATGTTGATGGCGGTTGGACCGCGAAAGGATTATAAGCTGCATGAAAAAATTACCTGTTATTATTCCAGCTAGAGCTGGATCAAAAGGAATTATCGGGAAAAATATTGTCGAATTTTGCGAAAAACCTCTAATAGCTTGGTCTATTATTCAAGCATTAGAAAACGAAAATGTTTCAAATGTATACGTATCTACAAATGGCGATGACATAGCAGAAGTTTCAGAACAGTATGGTGCCAAAATCATATGGCGACCAGCAGAATTGGCATCTGACACTTCTAGCTCTGAGGATGCGATACTTCACGCCATAAGGGAAATTGAAAAGCACGAAGACTTTGATTCGACGGTTTTTTTGCAAGCCACTTCACCAATAAGAAGAAAAAATGATATAGGGGATGCTATAAAGACTTTTTATGAAGGTGAATACGATTCTCTTTTTTCAATGGCTATCTTAGAAGACTATTGCATGTGGAAAGGACAAGGCTCTAATCTTCATAGTTTTTCCTATGATTACAAGAATAGAGGAAGAAGACAGGAACGAGAGCCACTGTATTTAGAAAACGGCTCCATTTATATATTCAAGAAGGATTTGTTTTTGAGTGAGAAAAACAGGTTGGGCGGGAAAATCGGAATGTATGAAATGCCATTTGAGTGCTCGTATGAAATCGATTCACCTAACGATCTGATGTTATGTGAGTATTTTATGAAGCGTGTTTTAAAGGGAGATAGTTGATGAAAGTCTTTGTTTTCGGAGCTGGAAGGTATGGAAGGGAGATAGCTTCTCGAATCATATCCGAAGGATCTGCTGAGGTAATAGGATTTTTAGATAATTATTCAAAGGATTCAAAACTTGAATGGGATGGGCGTAGCGTAGATATATTTAAACCAAATGAAATCGTCAATAAAGAGTATGACCAGATTATCCTTGCACTTGATTGGGTCGATGAAGCGATTAAACAATTGATAGAATTGAAGGTCGATTTTTATAAAATTAATACCACCCATATAATAAATAAGGGATTGGGTGCAAGAGATATATTCTTGAATCATCTTGCAAAGGAAATATACAGAAACGGAATAGAAGGATCGGTGGCGGAGGCAGGAGTATTTAAAGGGGCTTTTAGCGAGAAGATAAGTACTGCTTTTCCAGACAGAAAATTATACCTTTTTGATACTTTTGAAGGATTTGACGACAGAGATATAGTTGAAGAAACAGAGAAAGCAAAGAATGATTTAGATAAATCGGGGTACTTCAGCGACACATCCGTTGATTATGTTTTAAGGAGAATTCCTAATCCGCAGAATGCAATCATAAAAAAAGGATATATTCCGGAAACGCTTAAAGGAATAAATGACAGGTTCTGTTTCGTAAATTTGGACTTGGATTTATACAAACCGACCTTAAGCGCACTAGAGTTTTTTTGGGATAAGGTAAATAAAGGTGGAGGAATACTAATTCATGATTATTACAATGAATTTTCATTTCCTAATCTAAAAAAAGGTGTTATTGAATTCTCAGAGAAGAAAGGCATTTGTTTTTTCCCGATTGGTGATGGACTTAGTGTTTTTCTTCCCAAAATTTAATTATATTCAGGAGGACTGTGATAATGAGAAAAGTATTTTATAATGGAAAATTTGTGAATGAATCAGAAGCAACAGTGAGTGTATACGATTCAGCTTTAATGTTCGGAGATATGGTTTTTGAAATGACCAGATCATTTAATAAAGAGCAGTTTAAACTTAGAGAGCACATTGATAGATTGTATTATTCTGCTAAATATCTTCGAATTGGGTTAGAAGAAGTTATGTCAAAAGACGAGATGGAACAGGCCATATTGGAGACGATTAGGGTCAATGAGCCCGAATTTGGGGATGATGACGAGCATAGAATAATGATTGATGTCACGAGAGGACTTTTGTCCATATATCAGGGAGTGGTCGGGACACATACAGGCATTAATATTATTATTGCGGATTTTCCCCTCAAGTGGACGGTCAGAGGAATGGGTGAGTTATTTGACAAGGGAATAAACGCCGTAATTCCTTCTCAGCGAGCTATACCCGCTTCACTTATTGACCCCAAAGTTAAAAACAGAAGTAGAATTCATTATTTGATGGCTAATATGCAGGTCTCAAATTATGAAGGTAGCAGAAATTGGGCTCTGCTTCTAGACACAGATAATCATATAGCTGAAGGAACGGGAGATAATTTCTTTATTGTTAAAGATGGTGTTTTATTTACCCCCGAACCAAGAAACATTCTAAGAGGTATTTCCAGAGATTATGTTTTCGAATTATGTAAAGAAATGGGCATTGAGTATAGAGAGTGTAATTTAGACGTTTATGATGTAGTAAATGCAGATGAAGCATTTATGACAGGAACGCCTTTCTGCATACTTCCGGTGACTTCACTGGATGGACAGAAAATTGGAACAGGCTTGCCGGGTGAGATGTTTAATAGACTAATATCCAAGTGGGGCAAGAATGTAAATAAAGACATTATCGCTCAAATCAAAGCATGGAATGCCTTTGATGACAACAGCGAGATTACGGTTAGTCCGTATTCATTTAAAAAATAACAATAGAAAGGCTATTGAAGATGATAGACAAGTGTTTTCTCTGTGGGTCTGACAAATACCACATTATTCATGAGGGCGTACGTAACGTTCCCGAAATTAATGTATTAAAATGCGATTGCTGCGGTCTAGTGCGATTAAGTGAATGCGTGGATGACGAGTATTATAAAGAGTCTAAAATGAGGCAGAATGAGCACGAAACAAACATTCGCCAAATCAGGATAACAGCAGAGAATGATGACTTGAGAAGATATAGATTTATTAAGAATTTGATTCAGAATAAGAGATATCTTGATTTCGGATGTGGCGCTGGTGGCGTGTTAAAGTACGCATTTTCTGAAACTTCCGAAGCGTTAGGCATAGAGTTAGAAGAACGTATGTGCCAGCAACTTAACAAAGAAGGTATTAAATGTTTTGAAAACATAGATGACGCCTTAGAAAATATAAAAGAGAAAGTTGACGTTATTTCTCTGTTTCATGTTTTGGAACATCTTCCGGACCCTATTGGTATTCTTTGCAAACTGAAACAGTTACTCAACCATGACGGTGTCATGATTATTGAGGTCCCTAATGCGGATGACGCGCTGCTCTCACTGTATAATTGTAAAGACTTTGCTGATTTTACATATTGGGAAAGCCATATATACTTGTATAACCGTGAAACATTTCGCAAATTGATGGAAAAAGCAGGCTTGAAGGTGAAATTTCTGGAACAAATTCAGCGTTATCCGCTTTCAAATACATTGTACTGGCTTTCAAAAGGCTTGCCGGGTGGACATAAGCAGTGGTCTATGCTTAGTGATGATGCTCTTGATAAGCAATATGAAAGACAGTTAGCAAATCTCGGTATAGCGGATACTATTATAGCGATGATTGAATTATAGGATAGGAGGATCAAATTATGCAAAAAACTTTTATTATAGCAGAAATAGGAATAAACCATAATGGGAGTATAGATATAGCCAAACAACTAATTGATTGGGCAGTTCAAAGTGGAGCAGATGCAGTAAAGTTTCAAAAAAGAACTGTTGAAAAGGTTTACTCAAAGGAAGAACTCGACAGGTACAGAGAATCTCCTTGGGGAACTACTAACAGAGAGCAGAAGATGGGCTTGGAATTCGGGAAAGAAGAGTATGATGAAATCGACCGATACTGCAAGGAAAAGGGCATTGAATGGTTTGCTTCTGCTTGGGATATTGATTCGCAGTATTTCCTTCGTGATTACAACCTGAGATATAACAAGATAGCATCTGCAATGCTGACAAAGATGGATATATTGGAAGCAGTGGCAGAAGAGGGTAAGTATACATTTATTTCAACCGGAATGAGCTCGCTTGAAGAAATAGATGCTGCAGTAGAGGTGTTTAAGAAACACAATTGTCCATTTGAACTTGTTCACTGCAACAGTACATATCCTATGAAAAATGAGGATGCTAACCTTGAAATGATTAATACTCTCAAAAAGAGATATGGATGCAAGGTGGGATATAGCGGACATGAAACAGGAAGAATTGTTTCTTTTGCCGCTGCCGCAATGGGAGCTTCTTCCATTGAGAGACATATTACATTAGATAAGGCCATGTATGGCTCTGATCAGGCAGCTTCGCTGGAAGTTTCAGAATTTTATAAACTCGCAAAGGATATTCGCGCTTTACCTGAGATTATGGGTAATGGTGAGAAGACTCTTTCTGAGGCGGAGCTAGCAGTTAGAAAGAAATTAAGAGGTGTATAAACTGTAAAAGTCACTCATTTTGAGAGGGTTAATGTTCACTTAGTATGAAAATTCTGTTTTTTGCACCACTACCAACAAAAGAAAAAAAGGCAGACTGTCCATTTATTACCGAGCGTATTCTCGAACTGCAGAGACAAGGTCATGAAGTGATAACACTTCGATCAGGAAATCTGTATGTAATCAAGAATGTATTAAAATCGGGAAGACTGGGGATTGTTAAAGCAATATATATTTTTATTATGCAATTTTTCAGGTCTTCAAAGAGTTATTGTACACAATATGGGTTAATTCGATATTATGATTCACTATGTTTTGTTTCAAATAAATCATTTTTTAGATGGTTTAAAAAACAGCGGTTTAATTTAATACATTCGCATTTTCTTTGGTATGCTAAAATGCTGCCAGAGTTAAAACAAGAGTACAACATTCCGTATGTTATTACTTTGCATGGAAGCGACATTCAGGTTACTACTCCTCTTGATAAGGGGGATGTTGATATTGCATTAAATGTATTGGAAAACGCTTCAAAGTGTATATTTGTTTCCAATTTCTTACTGAAACATGCAATGTCTTTGGGCTACAAAGGCAATAACTCAACGGTGATTTTCAATGGATATAATGAGAGCATTTTTCATCTTTCTCCAGTTAAGGAAAGCAATAACGAGGTAATTCTTGGATTTGTTGGACACACTATTTATATTAAAGGCGTAGACATGCTCCCGCAAGTGTTGAACAACGTTAAGAAGGAGTATCCTAATGCAAAACTTATTATTATTGGCTCAGGGGCTGATGGTGTTGAGCAATACACAAAATTGAAAGTATGTCAACTAGGATTAATAGATGATGTAGTGTTTATACCCGAAGTATCTCCGGAATGCGTGGGTGAATATATGAGGGAATTTAGTGTTTTGCTTGTCCCGAGTCGATGCGAAGGCTTTTCATGTGTGTCGCTTGAGGCTCAGGCATGCGGGGTTGGTGTTGTTGCTAGCTCAAGCGGTGGTGTAGGAGAAGCCGTTGGTCAAAATGGAATATGCGTTCCCGATAGTGATACTTTTATCACCGACTATTCAAGAGCGATAATTGACTGGCTGAAACAGAGTCATGATAGATCATTAATAGCAGAAAGCGTAAAGAACAAAACCTGGAGGGAAAATGTCGCCAAGGAGATAGCGGTGTACGAGGAAGTTATAAAAGGAAATAAGACTTAATGAAAAAGAACCTTTTGGCAGTAATACGTATAATTAAACAGTTATCTTATATATTAACCCGTAAGCAGAAAGCACAATCAATTAAGGTCTTTTTTACGATGATTCTCTTGTCATGCTTGGAACTCTTGGGCGTATCTGCTATTTACCCGCTTTTACTAGTAATGTCTTCTCCGCAGCAAATCCGTGAAAAATCGTATTTGGCCTGGTTGTACAGGATAAAACCGGCAATAAGTTACGAGGAAGTGGTGGTTGTCATTTGCTCGTTTGCCATAATTGTTTTTTTGATTAAAAACGCACTTGCAGTTTTCTTTATATATCAGCAATATAAATTTGCTGCCAGCTTTCAAAGAGAAGCAGCTACTGATATGTTGCGTAAGTATATGAGAAGGCCATATGAATACTTTATAAATACGAATAGTTCAATTATTATTCGAGGCATTAGCAGTGACACAACCTCGGTATATATGATTATACTTAATTCATTTCAATTAGCCGGAGAACTACTTACGGTAATTATGATTTCAGTATTTCTGGTCCTGCTGGATGTAACAGTAGCTCTATGCGCTTTGGCCCTTGCGAGTATATGTTTCCTTATTATTCTGCGTGGCTTTAAGGGCCGAATGAAGAAGACTGGGCGCTTGGCTAGAGAGGCAATGGCAGAACAGTCCCAGTGTAGCTATCAGGCAATCACCGGCTTTAAAGAGATTCTTGTACTTGATAGAAAGGACTATTTCACAAAGCAATTTGAAAAAGCAGCGACAAAGTTGAATCACTGTAACTTGATTAACGGTGTTGTTACTGCATGCCCTGATCGAATATTAGAAGGGGTGTGCTTATCAGGTTTTTTGGCTATAGCATGCATCCGAATTGTGATTGGTGGTGATGTGGCTTCTTTTCTGCCTGTGTTGGGATCTTTTGCAATGGGCGCATTTAAAATGCTACCTTCGATTTCAAAACTTACTACAAGGATTAATGCTATAGTATATCAACAATTTGGACTATATAGTTGTTATGAAAATTATAAAGAAGCAGCACGTATTGAAGAGGAAGAAAGACTCAACGGCGTAGAACAGGTTGAAGAGACAAAAGAGTTCAATTATGATTCTTCTGTAAGTTTTCAAGATGCTGTTGAGATACGTGATGTAGCATGGAAGTATCGAAATTCAAGCACGGATGTCCTGAGTGGCTTGTCGCTACAAATAAAAAAAGGCGAAGCCGTTGCGTTTGTTGGCCCATCAGGAGCAGGAAAGACTACTTTGGCTGATATAATTATGGGATTGCTTAAACCTCAATCTGGTCAAATTTTGATGGATGGACAAGATATTTTTCTAATTCCACATACTTGGCATAAACAGATTGGATACGTACCACAGACTGTGTTTTTAATTGATGACACTATCAGAGCTAACATAGCTTTCGGACTTCCCGAGAATCTGATATCTGATGAAAAGATATGGGACTCTTTGGAGCAAGCTCAGTTTAAATCATTCGTTGAGAACCTGCCTGATGGGCTTGACACCATGGTTGGTGAGCGAGGAGTAAAATTCTCAGGAGGTCAAAGACAAAGAATTGCTTTGGCTAGAGCGCTATATGAGAATCCTGAAATACTTGTCCTTGATGAGGCTACCTCTGCCCTCGACAGTGAGACCGAGGCTGCCGTAATGGAGTCCATAGAGCGATTGCAGGGACATAAGACACTGATTATAATCGCTCATAGGCTCACGACGATTAAGAATTGTGATAAAATATATAAGATTGAAGAGGGTGTTGCGGAGGAAACCACTTATGAGAAACTAACTCATGGTGGGTGATGTCACGTGGGGTTTTATTCGAAGTTTTTATGTGTGGTATTTGTGGTTATATTTCAAAAACAAAAATAATAGATGATAAATTAGGGCAGATGCGGGATACTATGACGCACAGAGGCCCTAACGATGCAGGTATCTGGCAGGGACAGGCAGACTTGGGCTATATTGGTTTAGCCCATAGGCGCCTGTCTATTCTTGATTTATCAGATCTTGGCCATCAGCCCATGCTTTCTCATGATTCCAAGTGTGTTATTTCGTATAATGGTGAAGTTTATAACTTCTTGGAGTTGCGCGATGAGTTAAGAAATGATGGATTTTTCTTTAAATCAGAATGTGATACAGAGGTAATCTTGGCTGCCTATGAAAAGTGGGGAACAGATTGCTTTTCTCATTTTAATGGGATGTTTGGCATCGCAATCTGGGACAGAATAGAAGAAAGATTACTCCTCGCAAGAGACAGAATGGGCAAGAAGCCAGTATATTATTATTATAGTCCTGAACAGAAAGATTTTGTCTTTGCCTCCGAGCTAAAGCCTATAATGCTTTATCCGGGTTTCAAGAAAGTAATCCGAGAGGGATCAATCGGAGAATTCCTTTGTAATAAATATATTTGTCCGCCTAACACAATCTTTGAGAATACGTTTAAATTGGAACCAGGAAGATACCTTATCTACAATAAAAATGGGATAAAGGTTGAAAAATACTGGAATGCTGTAGAGAGATTTAATGATTTATCACAAACGGTATTGTCAGATAAAAACGAAGCAATAAGCTTCTTGCTGGACATTTTGAACGATTCTGTTAAAAAAAGGATGATTGCAGATGTTCCGGTAGGAACATTTTTGAGCGGTGGTATTGATTCTACATTGGTTACAGCCATTGCACAGCGACAATCCAAACAACCCATAAAGTCATTTTCAATTGGATTTTATGATAAAGAGAGGAATGAAGCCCCTTTTGCTAAGGAGATAGCAAAACATTTAGGAACAGATCATACTGAACTGTATGTGGAAGATGATGCGATTCAAAGTTTATTGATTGACTTGCCAACTTATTACGATGAACCTTTTTCAGATTCATCTCAACTGCCAATGATGCTGGTATCAAAGTTGGCAGCGGATAACGTTGTGGTAGCCCTTTCGGGCGATGGTGGCGATGAACTGTTCTGTGGTTATAGAATGTATGATTTAACATATATCGCGCAGAGATTCGACTGGGCTGGCAGTATTCTGCACGCTTTTCCTGCTCGGGGAAGATGGGTTGAAAAGATACCCCCTGAATTACGTGCTTTTATAAATAACAGAAATCAAAACGCTAAAACTCAGCTTTTCATAGACGTTGTTTCGGAGCCGGTTAACAAGATTTTGAAAAATGACGGTTCATTCATAACAAAATATGATTATGAGAGCGAGATGACACATATTCGTAACTGGCAGGAGAGAAGAATGCTTCTGGATATGATGACTTATATGCCTGATGACATTCTTATGAAAGCAGACAGGGCGGCTATGAAGTACTCGCTTGAGGTAAGGTGTCCTATTCTTGATTATAGGTTTGTTGAAGCCTCTATGAAAGTTTCACATAGACTAAAGTACTGCAGATTCGATAAGAAACATATTCTTAAAGAAATGACATACAGATATGTCCCCGAAGAATTGTTGGACAGACCCAAGAAGGGCTTTGGAGTGCCACTAAGAAAATGGCTTAGGACATCGCTAAAAGATAACATTGCGGAGTTCTGCAGGGAGGATGCCTTAAAGAAGCAGGGTATATTTGATGTCAGTGAAATGAAGCGGCTTATTGAAACACAGGCCAAATCTAACAAGATTCAATACAGTTCAATCTTATGGTCATACTATGTTTTTCAAAGATGGTATCAGCAGTACATTGAAGACGTTTGGAATAAATAATTATGAAAATACTTATTATATCTCATGAATATCCGCCTATCGGTGGAGGCGGAGCCAATGCCTGCATGAATCTCGCAAGAGAATATGGGGACGCAGGTCATAAAGTGAATATCGTAACTGCATGGTATGAAGGAACTGAGGAGTATTTCGTTGAAGGTAATGTAACAATTAATAGAGTCAAATCCAAAAGGACATTCATTGATCATTGCAGCTTTACAGAGATGCTTGACTTTTTGTTAAAAGCTAGGCCTGTTGTAGACAAGCTTGAAAAGGAAAAGCATTTCGACATTTGCCAGGCTTTTTTTGGTATTCCCAGTGGACCACTTGGCTTGTACTTGAAAAAAAAGTATGGTCTGCCGTATATCATTCGCTTTGGAGGGGGAGACATACCTGGAGCGCAGAAGAGGTTTGCACTTGTTTATAAGGTTTTGTCGCCTGCAATAAAGAGTGTTTGGAGAAATGCGGCTGTGTTGGTGGCTAATTCAAAGGGGCTTAAAGACAGAGCAGAAAAGTTTTATAATGGAAAAGAAATCAAGGTTATTCCTAATGGGGTAAGTTTATTAAGTGCACCCAAAGAGCCCATAGTTAAGAACGACGATGAAATTGTTCTTCTTTTTGTGTCTAGACTTATAGAGGGTAAAGGCGTTCAGGATGTTATACCTATGATGACAGAGATTTCTAAAGCGTGTCATGGAATAGGTAAGAAAGTCGTGCTCCGCATTGTCGGCGATGGACCTTACAGAGAAGAGCTCGAGAGGATTACTATGGAGACTGGAACAAATAGTTTTGTAGAATTTGCTGGACACAGGAGCAAAGATGAGCTGTCGGCTTTTTACATGGGTGCGGATATTTTTGTGTTTCCGTCGAGGAGTGAAGGAATGCCGAATGCGGTACTTGAGGCAATGGCTTACGGATTGCCGGTTGTGATGACTCCCTGTGAGGGAAGCGAAGAACTGATTCATGGGAATGGCTTTGTTTGTAAAGTAGATGAATTTAAAGAGAGAATAATGGAACTAAGCAGTTCCAGCAACCTGAGGGAGGACTTGGGGAATAAAAGCCTTGGATTGGTTAGAGATATGTTCTCGTGGCGAAGAACTGCTGTTGGTTATATGAATTTATTTGAAAAAATGAGGACCCCAAAATGAAGATTTAAATTAATGGATGGTGTGGTTTTGGTGAATAATAGTGAAGAATGGAGATTAAAGTGAAAGTAGTACTGCTGTCAGGATGCTCCGGATGGAGATTGTGGCCTTTATCAAATGAATCAAGATCCAAGCAGTTTCTTAAACTGTTAAGTAATGGAGATAATGCCCGTGAATCCATGGTCCAAAGGGTTGTAAGGCAAATAAAGGAATTCGGATATATCAAAGAAGATGATATTTATATAGTGACTTCTGAATCTCAGGCTGATTCCATAAGAAATCAACTTGGCGCGGATGTGAGCATTATTTGCGAGCCGGCTAGAAGAGATACTTTTCCTGCTCTTGCAATGGCTTGTGAATACTTGCGTCATAATGAAATTGCAACGCCTGATGAAACTGTTGTTGTTATGCCGATTGATACATATGCAAATGACAGTTTCTATGGTATTACAAAGGAACTGGACAAAGAAGTTCAGAGTGGTAGCGCTGATATTCTATTGGTAGGAACCAAGCCCACTTACCCTTCAGCTAAATATGGATATATATCTGTAGGGGACGATGGAGTGTCAGTCAACGATTTTAAAGAGAAGCCCTCAGAAGATGAGGCTGAAATACTTATTGTTAAAGGCGCCTACTGGAACACCGGTGTAGCTGCATTCAAACTTGAATACATTCTAGATAGCATTAAGAAATATGTAGGGGAGTCTCGTTCCTTGGAGTCATTTGTAGAATCCTTTGAGAAACTTCCCAAGAAGAGCTTTGATTATGAAATCCTTGAGAACGCTAGGAATATGAAAGTTCTTATTTATGAGGGTAAGTGGAAAGACCTTGGAACGTGGAATACCCTTACCGAGGAAATGGACGAGAAGAGTATCGGCCGTGTGAGACAGGGGGAAGAATGTGTTAATACCCATGTTATAAATGAACTCTCGATTCCTATTCTTGTTCTTGGCACCAAAGATATGGTAGTGGCCGCAAGCCCCGATGGTATTTTGGTATCCGACAAACATAAGAGCTCATATATTAAACCTTATGTACAGCAGATGGATGCCCGCCCTATGTATGAGGAGCGTAAATGGGGTGAATATAAAGTCCTTGATTACAACCAGTATGGGGACAGCATGAAATCACTTACAAAGCATCTTACTATTTCTGCAGGAAAGAATATAAGCTATCAGAGACATTTTCAGAGAGATGAGATATGGACTATAGTTGACGGGGAGGGTGACCTTCTTGTTGATGATGTGGTTAGGCATGTTAAGAGGGGCGATGTTGCTTATATCAAGAAAGGGCAGAAGCATGCTTTGAAAGCCTCAGAAGAAATGGATCTGCAGTTTATTGAGGTTCAGATTGGACCTGAGCTTATTGAGGATGATATAGAACGATTCGAATGGAAATGGAAATAATACATATTTTTATATTCCTTAATAAAACCTTAAAAAAGAAATGAGACAATTATCTCGTAGTTATAAACCATACGTGAAAGTGGGTGACAATTATGAGGATGAAAAAAATAAGCGTAGCATACATTGCTTTTTGTTTGATGGTGGCTTTACTTGCCGGTTGCGGAAGTGATGAATATTCCTCCGGAAATTCTATAATTGAGGAGGAAACTCGGGCTAACACAGATAAGGCCAGGCAGGAAACGGAAGAGGAAATTGCCAACCGGGCTAAACAACAGGCTGATATAGCCAAGGCAAAAGCAGAGGCTCAGGAACAAAATCCGGATACGGAACTGGTGTTAAACGAAAACGTAGGCGAAGTGGGTGTTGCTTCATCCACCAGGTCAGGAATCAATATACCGACATATATTTATTATCCTACCGGTTATAATTCAGAGAATACTTATCCCCTTGTAATTATGTTGGCAGGTTTTTCTTCTGCCCATGATAATGGCACAAGATTTGATATGATTACAGCGGAATTTAACAAGAACGGCATTATGGTTGTCCAGTACGATAATCCCGGTTATGGTAAGAGTGAAGAAACCAATCTGGCTTATACCCTTACCAATGTCAAGAATGATGCGGCCGATGTGCTTAAATACGTAAAGAACAATTACAATATTGGTAAAGTTGGCGCCTTTGGATATGATGTTGGTGGAAGAGTTGTAATGGAGATGCAGGTAGACGGAATATATGATTTCGACCAGATAGAGCTGATTGCGCCTTTTAGCGAGAGCAAAGATTTTATCCATGCGTGTTTTGAGGAGAAGAATTGGGGCTCGCTTAAGGCTCAGGCCAAGGACAAAGGACTTGTAAAGTTTGGAGAGCAGGAGTATGCATATCAATGGTTTACTGATTGGGAGGAGCATGATGACGCTTTAACCAAGGAATTTATTGATGCATATAAAAAGAGAAGGACAATGGTAATCTATTCGCAGATCGATGATTGGGTTGATCCTTCAGCTATGGAGAAACTGTATAAGGGAGTTTCTGCAGCCGCTATAGCTGTATCAGATACAGGCCATGACCTGGGTGTACGAGGCTATAGTACACCGGAACAAACAGAAAGAGTAATAAGACTTCAATCTGTTGAGTTCATGAAAGAATTAATAAAATAACATACCCAATGCCGGGAGGAATTACCGAATGATCGAAGTGCTGATTAGTTTTGCGTTTATAACAGTTATATGTTTGTTCTTGGGAATGGCAGCAACTGATGCACTTAATCTTTTTTTTAAGGGCAAGATTAATTCCACATATTTTGGTCATTTGGTCCTTGGTATTATTGCTATTACCGTTTTTGCGGGATATTTAAGCATTTTTGCCGGAATAGGTGCGTTGGCAACATTTCTGGTAATAGGAATGATTTTGTTATACACAATTTTTTGCAGAAAGCGATTTGCTTCTTATGTGCATGAAATATTTGACTATATTTTGTGCCATAAGTGGGAAGTTGTTTTCTGCTTTTTTGTGGCTGTAATTATTGCATATTTTACTTCCAGAGGTAACTATCACACTGATACGAACCTATACCACGCAGCCAATATACGAATATATGAGGAAGTCGGACTCATAAAGGGAATGGCTAATCTGTACAATAATTATGGATATAACAGCATGTATCATGCTTTCGCGGCCTTCTTCAGTGAGCATTGGCTTCTCTCCAAACCTTGGCACGTGACATCAGGGTACTTAGCGTTGATATTTTCAATATATGCCATTCATAATCTCAAGTCACTAAATGAAAGACGGATTAAACTGTCTGATGGCGGATATATCGCGATATTAATATATGTTTTAAACATACTATATTACGTTAATTCACCCGCAACGGATTTCGCCCCGATGCTTTTCTCGCTTTATATGATGACTGAATGGATACGGCTCAGTGAGACATCGGGAGATGTTTACGATTATGCCAATCTGAGTGTGCTGGCTGTATACATTCTGACATTAAAGGTATCTGCAGGCCTTTTAGTTGTTGCTGTTATATATCCTGCATTCATTTTGATTCGAGAGAAGAAGTGGGGGGATATCGTCAGATATATTTCAATGGGTATTATTGTACTTCTTCCATATTTGGTTAGAAACTTCTTTATTTCCGGCTGGTTAATTTACCCCTTTGAAGGCATTGATATATTTAATGTGAAATGGAAGCTTCCCGTCGATGTGCTTAGAATGGATGTTGACATTATAAGCAGTTGCGGCAAGTGTATATATGATTACCCTCATGACTTATCGATAACACAGTGGCTGCCTATTTGGTGGAGTTCACAGGAATATTATGGAAAACTGCTGGTTGCAGCGGCTTTACTCGGCACCGTTACTTTGGTAATCCATCTTGTATATACAGCTATTATTGGGAAATTCAGATGGCAAATGGCGGCAATCCTATTAGGGGATTTGCTATCAATGGCTTTATGGTTCACAGAGGCTCCCTTCATCAGACATGGGCTGGCATTCCTTTTGTTTACGCCTTGCCTGGCGATAGCGGTTTATTTTTCAGAGAAACG
>JAEEGL010114210.1_pt1 | contig 30328 bp, 39 predicted proteins | sample 9134231 | NCBI WGS metagenome assembly JAEEGL01 (sample SAMN16246548, study PRJNA631951) | gut metagenome | biome: gut microbiome; feature: rumen; material: fiber-attached | host: Bos | place: Iran: Karaj | collected 2018-10 | reverse complement strand
TTGAAGCTTTTTCTTTATTTCTTAACTTATCTGAATCACTTTGTAACACTATTTTACCTTTATCTATAAATATTACTTCATCTAATATTCTTTCTATATCTGATATTAAATGAGTAGATATAATTACTGATGCTTTATCATTAAAATTTGATAATATAGTATCTAATATATAGTCTCTAGTCGCAGGATCTACTCCTCCTAATGGTTCATCTAATATATATAAATCTGATTTTCTAGACATTACTAACACTAATTGAACTTTTTCTTGCATACCTTTAGACATCTTAGATAATTTTTGATCAATATCTAAATCTAAATCTTTCAATAACTTAATTGCTTTTTCTCTATCAAAATCTTCATAAAAATCTTCGAAATAATTTATTACCTCGGATACTTTCATTTGTTTATTTAAGTATGACCTTTCAGGTAAATAAGAGATTACTTTTTTTGTTTCTACTCCGATTTTATTTCCTTTAACTAATATTTCTCCAGTAGTCGGAGTAAGTAAATCATTTATTAATTTAATTAATGTTGTTTTACCAGCACCATTTTTACCAAGTAATCCAATTATTTTACCATTTGGTATAGTTAAATTAATATCTTTAAGAATTTCTTTTTTATCAAATGTTTTACTTAAATTCTTTATTTCAACTAATTTCATTTTTTATCTATCCCTTCTAAATATTTAATAGAATCAGCTTTACCTAATCCAATCCTTTTCATTCCTTCAAAATAGCTTTTTGCTAATGTGGTAGCATATTCATCTTTTAACTTTTCAATCAAATTAGTATCTGTAGTAACAAACTTACCATTAGTTCTTTCTGTATATATCAATTTCATATTTTCTAATTCAGATAAAGCTTTTTGCATAGTATTTGGATTAACTTTAAAAGTACTTGCAAACTCTCTAACTGATGGAAGCTTTTCTCCAGATTTAAATACACCAGATATTAAATATATCTTTAAATATTCAAGTAATTGAATATAAATAGGTATATTATTGTCAAAAGTTAAATTCATATAATCGCCTCATTGTATTATTTGCTTAATACAATAATATTGTACATTTAATTTTATTGTTTGTCAACTAAAAATATGAAACTTTATAGTTTCATATTTATTTATATTTTTTGAAAAAATCATTAAATATTTTTCTTTCATCTTTAATAATTTCATCATTTAATTCATCATTATAACTTTCTTGCTTACTTGAAATACCCTCGATTAGTTCTTTAGATTCTCCATCTACTATAGCTACTATATTAGGCAAGAATATTCTTTTTTCGCCAGTTTTAATTGTATTACCTTTCTCATCTTTTAATGTATAGTCACTTAATACATTATCTAGATATTCAAGTAATTTATAATAAGCATCAGTGCCTTTATCTTTAACTACAGCATTACCTTTAGAATCTATTATATATGTATCTCTTATTATTTCATTATGGAATCCATCCCAGAAACGAATATAATAAATCTTTTTAATTTTATTTTCATTGGCAGTTTTTATTAATTCTTCAACCATACTTCTACACCAAGGACATTCTGGATCACCAAAATATACAATAAATGATTCTTTATTTTCAATCATTTTTACGATTTCTTCATCAGTTGAAAATACTATTGGATTATCTTCTTCTATAGATAAATTTCTATAATCAAAATAATCATTAGATTTATTATTAAAGCTTTCATATTCTTCTTTAAACTTTATAGCATCTTCACTTTCTTTAACAAATCCCTTTGCATAAACTAAAAAACCTAATATTATTATTGGTATAACAAGCCATATATATTTTTTCATAAACTTCTTCCCTTCATATTAACATTTTATATCAATAATATAAAGAAGTATATAGCTAGATGGTTGAATTAACTAAATTTTAGGTTGAGTTTTAACAAATAAGGATATATTTTCAAAAATAAAAAGCTCGTATATACGAGCTTTTGAAACACTTGAAATATTAACTCTTACTAAATTAGTTTCCCTATAATTTTCAGTAATGCATATACTTGCTGTTTAGTATTTATTATATCATTTACTTTTGATATGCTTCAATCACTTCGTAAACAATACATTCATTTCCTTTTGGTTTTGTATTCTCCTCATCACAAATAAATCCATCTACTTTTTCTGATATTTTATCTAGGTTAATACAATAATCATTATCAATTAAAGTTGATTTTTCTGGACATGTTCTTTCATGTATTGCATCCGCTTTTTCAGTTGCTGCGCATTTACTTCCTTCAAGTATCATACCTTCTGCATCACACTTATAACTACTAATAGTTGGTTTAACATTTTTTAATACTGTATAACATTCATCATCTTTAGTTCTTTTATTGCTATTATAACCATTTGGACACATGTATACTCCTTCAGCTGAATCCCAACAATAACCATTGATTTGTATTTTTCCAGGACATCCTGCTTCTATAACTGGTGCTCTATGCCAATAACATTTACCACCATAACTCATTCTTTCTGTCGGATCACTAGCTGGCAGATTACATACAGTAACAGCATGAGTTACTTTAGTATCAACACATACAGCTTCTTTCGCAGGTCCTGATTCAAATGGTGCCATTCCAACTTCACCTTTTGTTTTAACCATACCTTTAGCACATGAATAACTTTCAACTGTGGCATTTATATATTTTTTCTTTATACATTCGCTATTTTCTAAAGTAAATCCCTCTGAACATAATAGATTTCCTGTATCTATTACGCCTGTTTCTTCATAGCATTTTCCATTATATTCTTTATATCCACCAGGACATACTTTGCTTCCCTTTGCGGCTTTTTTTCCAATTTCTTTAAGGCACCAAGAACCTTCAAGCATATATCCATCTGGGCAATAATTACCAGTTTCTTTAGTATCTTTTAACTCATTAACAGGTTTATTGAAAAAATCTTCAACACTAACATTTTCACTACCACTTATTATAGATTCTATATATGATACTTTAGCAGGACTTATGTTATATTTTTTAGCAAGTACTTCATCTTCTTTAGTTACTTCTTTTACTACCACAATTTCAACTTTTTTTTGCTTTTCTTCAAAGTTCTTTTCTATACTTAACATTACTTTCTTATTATCAACGTTACCATTAGAGTATAAGATTATTGCAACATGATCATTTTCTGCATAACCCTTCTCTACTATGTTATCAGTTATTAACTCTAAAGCTTCATCTAAAGACTTGTTTTTTAAGTTATTACTAACAATATCCTTAGCATCTTCATTTAAAGGAATAACTTTTACTACTTTATTATCTTTATTTAATCCAATTTCGATACTTGGATTTATATCTAAAGTAATTGTAGATATAACCTTTTTGTTATTAAATATAATAAAACTTATACCACCCAATAAAACTAAAACAACTAATATTATTGAAATAATACTTTTTTTCTTCATATACTATCACCTACTATAAATATACCATATAATTATTATTTTTCATCCATATTTTTAGTTAATAAAAAAGGTTCGATATAATCGAACCTTTTTGGAAACACTTGAAATATTAACGTTTTGAGAATTGTGGAGCACGACGTGCTTTCTTTAAACCATATTTCTTACGTTCTTTAATTCTTGGATCTCTAGTAACAAAACCTGCAGTCTTTAGGATATGTCTATAACTATCTTCTCTTGTTTGATCAGTATTCTTATCAAATTCAAGTAATGCTCTAGTTATAGCAAGTCTAATAGCACCAGTTTGACCACTAAATCCTCCACCATTTACTTTTACATCAATATCGAATCTGTTTTCATTATTTGTAGCTACTAAAGGTTGTTTTAAATCCATTACTAATGTTGCAAATGGCATATATTCTTCTACATCTACTCCATTAACAGTAATTTTACCAGTACCACCAACTAGTTTAACTTGTGCTACTGATCTTTTTCTTCTGCCTGTTGCAGTCCAAATTTGTTTATTTGCCATAATTCCTCCTAATCAATTTCTAATGCTTTTGGTTTTTGTGCTTCATGTTTATGATTTTCATCTTTATAAACAAATAGTTTCTTACCCATAGCACTACCCAATCTATTATGTGGAAGCATACCCTTGATTGCTCTTTCTAGCATTTCTTCTGGATATTTTTCAATCATAACTTCAGCAGTTCTTTCTCTTAATCCTCCTGGATAACCAGAGTGATTATAATATTTCTTATCTGTTAATTTCTTTCCTGTTAATAATACCTTTGAAGCATTAATAATAATTACAAAGTCACCACAATCAACATATGGTGTATATGTTGGTTTATGTTTACCATGTAATACTTGTGCTGCTTTTGTTGCAACCCTACCTAATGGTTTACCAGCCGCATCAATAACATACCAATTTCTTTCAACTGTTTCTTTTTTTTGCATAAATGTTTTCATAATAATTCCTTCCATTACTTCATCTATTATACTTTCCCAGGGCATAATAAACTCCATAAATAAAATGTACCATTTAAAATTATATGTAAAAACTTTAGAAAAGTCAATTAAAATGTGGGCTTTTATACAATAAATTTACTAAAAAAATGGTAATATTTTGTTTTATTTTTTTATATCTTGTGATATTATATTAATGAAAGGAGTTCTTTAAAATGAATTATTATACTACTGGTTATGGACAACCAACTAGTCTTATTAGTTCACTAGATAGTGCTGCAAGTGCAGGTATTTGGATTATTATAGCATTTGTTCTTGCAATTATAGGTGCTTTCTTAGTATATTTCTTATTTGTAAGAGTAGAAAAGAAATATGATGGAAAATTCCTAAATTGGTTAAGAGAATTCTTAAATTTCCAAGCTATGTTAATAGAACCAATTGCTAAAATATCTTATATTTTCTTAGCTTTATTTATAACATTATCTTCATTTGCATATATTAGTGTTAGTTTCGTTGGATTCTTATTAACTCTAGTTTTAGGAAATCTTACTGCAAGAGTTGTTTATGAATTACTAATGATTACTATTAGCATTTGGAAGAATACTAAGGAAATCAATAAAAAAATGAAATAATTTATAATTATTTCTTTTTTTTGTATTTAATATCATATAGATATAATCCTTTAGGACTACCAGTTGGTAGTCTTTTTTCTATATCTGGATTATTTAACATATTAATTATTACTTCTTTATCTATTTTATTCTTGCCAACTTCTATTAAAGCTCCAACTATATTTCTAACCATATATCTATAAAATGCTTTCCCTCTAAATTTTAAATATAAAATATTACTTCTTTTATATATTTTTATATCGTATATAGTGCTATCATAATTATCTCTTTTGCCTGCCACAAAATTTTTATAATTATGTGTCCCTATAAATACTTTAGATGTATCCCTCATTTTATTTATATCCAAATTATATTTAACTTTTAAATAATAATTACTATCCAACTTATTACTTAAATCTATTTTATATAAGTATGTTTTTTCTAACACAGAATGTCTAGCATGGAAAGTATTAGATACTTTTCTTATTTTTTTAATATTTATTCCATCTATATTATTATTTAGATATTTCTTTAATCCTTTTATATTATTTGAAGTATCAAAATGCACTACTTGATTATATGCATGAACAAACGCATCTGTTCTTCCTGATCCTTTTACTAATACTTTATCCTTTAAAAATAAAGATAAATACTTTTCTAATTCACTTTGAACATTTCTAACATCTTTTTGTCTTTGAAAACCATGAAATTTAGAACCATCATATGAAAGAATAATTATATATCTCATGAAACACTCCTGTAAATATCTTTAATTAATTCATATATATCTGTATGGTTTTCTAATATCTTTTTATCTTTATTAACGTATTTAACAAAATCAATAATTTTAGGCATATTAACATATTCATATAATTTATCATCATAAAAATCAGTAGTAGTATAAATAATATTTCTACCTTTTGTTACATATATTCTATCAACTATATTAAAAAATACATTAATATCTCTATCTATAATAACTATTTTTTTATTAAAATCTTTATTTAATTTTTTTAATACTTTCTTAATATATTCTCTACTTTTATAATTAAGAGAACTAGATAAATTACCTACTATTATAGTATCATTATCTAATTTTAATAATAAATCTATTTTCCATAACTCACTAATAGATAAATCTTTTATATCTTTTTCTTTTATATCATTTGTTAAATCAACTATTTGTAATGCTTTATCAATATTTTTGATGTTTAAATCACTTACTTTACCACTTAATTTGTTAGTAAACTTCATACTTCCAGTAATACCAATTATTTCCATAATTCGTTCACCAACTTTTCTTTATCTAAATATGTTTTATTTATTAAACCATAATCTTTTAAATAATTTGATAACTCAATCATAAATGGTAATTGTAATCCAATTCTTTTTATTAATTTTTCATTTTCTAATACATCTAATGTATTACCTTCAATCGCTATAATATCATTATCATATATTATTAAATAAGAAGAATATAGTGATGTTTCCAAATTATTAGTAACATTTATATATTTAATATCCTTTTCTTTAATAAATTTAAATAAGTGATCTAAATCATCTTTTTTTACATTATTTAAGACATTAAAAAATAATACTTTTTTATTTTTAAGTAATTCTTCATATTTAAAGTTATTATTTATAACATAATAATCTTTATATTTATCTAATATATTATTATTTAAATTAGTACTAATAATAGTAACGTTTGTTTCCATTTTATTCTTCCTTATTCTTTATATAATTATTCATAAAATTTCTTAATTTTATAAAATGATGATTTACTCCTGATTTACCAACTTTATAATCAGTTTCTAAACTAATTATATTTGCTAATTCTTGGTAAGATGATTCAGGGTATTTTTTTCTATACTCTAAAACTAATCTTGTTTTTTCATCTAATAATGATAACAAATCATTATTTTCCAAAAATTTTATAATATTAATTTGATCTAACCCGCTTTTTATTGCTTTTTCTTGATTAGCAATTTCACAATTATTTAATCTATTAACCATATTTTTATGATCTCTATATATTCTAGTATCTTCAAATTCAAATAATGAATTAGTAGCTTTAAACATTTTAATTAAATCACTTATACTTTCACTCATTTTAATATAAGTAATATATTTATAGCCTCTTTTTATTACTTTAGAATTTAAATTAAAATTATTTAATAATTTAGATATATAATTTGCATATTCTTTTTTATTTAGAATAAATTCTAAATGATAGCCAGATGTTTTAGGATTAGATACATTACCAATACCTAAAAAAGCTCCTTTTAAATAAGCAATTTTTTCTTCGTCACTATCTAGATTAGAATTCTTATATAAAAACCTTTCTTTTATATAATCTACTTTATCATTTATTTCTATTATATATATTTGTTTAACTCTAAATCTTTTTTGAATTCTTACTCTTACTTTAGGTAATATATTTATTTCTTCTTTTAATAAAACATAAATATATCTTGCTACCGAAGCATTTTCTAAAGTAATAGTAATATTATTACTTACAAAAGCATTATACTTTAGAAATGCTTCTAATATACTAGATCTTTCAATATCATTAACACTAATTTTGCTAATTTCTTCTTTTAATCTAGTAGTAAATGTCATTTTAATCCTTCCATTAAGTAAGAAAATACTAAATATCCAACTTTCATTGAATCATGTCTATAATAGTTATCTTCTATTTTATATAATCTATCTTGTATTACTTTAATATTCTTCTTTTCTAAATTATCCATATCTAATAACACTTGATCTTTTTGTTCTTCATCTCTATATTTTAATAACAATCTAGAACTCATCTTATGATTATTAGCCATTACTATATCTATAGTATTCTTTCCTAAATAACTTTCCAAAAAATTAATATGATCAGACACTTTAAAGTTATCTGTTTCACCAGGTTGAGTAAATAAATTACATATATACATAACTTCTGCCTTACTCTTTTTAATTTCACTATTTAATTTACTATTTAACAAATTAGGAGTAATACTAGTCATTAAACTACCTGCAGAGAATATTATTAAATCTGCTTTTTTAACAGCATCAATTACCTTAGGATTAACAGTAATTGGTTTAGAATAAGTAACTCTTTCTATTTTCTTTTTAGATTTAGTTAATTGTTCCTCACCAACTATTTTTTTACCATCTACAGTTATTCCAACTAAATCAACATTATCCTCCGTTAAAGGAAGCACTGTTCCTTTAACATCAAGTATTTCTGCTAATATAGGAATAGCAGTATCAAAATCACCTTTTTGATCTAAAAGTGCAGTTAATAACAAATTCTTAATTGAATGATTACCTAAAGATCTACTCTTAGTAAATCTATAATTCATTAGATTTCTAATATCGTCTTTACAATCAGACATAGCTAATAATACTTTAGATATATCACCAACAGCAGGTATATTATATTCTTTTCTTAATCTACCTGTACTTCTCCCATTATCTGACATAGATACTACTGCAGTTACTTCAACAGGAAATAACCTTAATCCTTTAAGTAATTGAGATAGTCCACTACCTCCACCAAAAATAACAATCTTTTTCATATATATCACGTATAATTATTTTATCATAAATAAGAAAAGTAGGAAATAACATAATAAAAAAAAGATAAAAGTATTATTACTTTTATCTTGAATAGAACCATTGATATAAACCAGGATATCCAGGTGGTACTATTGTATTTGCATTAAAGCTTGATAATGGCTTAGATTTACTACTTCCATAGAATCCTCCATCAGCTAATCCATAGTGTAAGTGTGCACCGGTAGTACATCTATCATATCCACCATATTTTGATGCAGTTGATTTACCTCCACCAGATTTTGCTACTGGTTTAGTAACAATTACTTTATCTCCAACACTAACATTTATACTTAACAAATGCATAAATACATAAGTATATGGTTTACCATTTACTGTTGCCCAAATATATAGCATATTACCGCCACAAGATGATTTTCTAACTATAGCTCCAACTACACCATTTGCTGTTGGATAAACATCTGTTCCTTCACCTACACCAATATCTATACCTCTATGGTATGAACTAGCACCAGCAGTAGGTGACGTTCTTTTACCATATAAAGAAGTTATTCTTCCTTTAGATAATGGTTTTAGCCATTTGCTATTATTTTCTACATTAACACACACTGTTAATAATTGATCATCTTTACAGCCAATAGCTTCATAGCTTTTTATAAGCTCCTTCATTGTCTTTATTTCATCTTGTATAGTTACTGCCCCTTCTTCAAGCTCAGCAAGTTCATCTTGTAACTCTTCAGCAGCAGCATTATATGCAACTATATTCTTATTTAAAGTAACTTGATAGTTAGCTAATTCTTTAGATAACTTTTTGCTATTTTCTATATATAATTCTAATTCATTTAATTTATTGTTGTTATAATCTGTTAATGTTTTTAGAGCATCTACTCTCATTATTAATTCAGTAACAGAAGATGAACCAGTTATATATGAAATATAAAAGTTTTCACTTTCATTCTTTTGATATAATACTAATAACTTTTCAGTTTCACTCTTTAATCTTTCTATTTCCTCATTAGTATGCGCTATATCTTCTTCAAGAGTAGTCATCTTAGTTCTAGTATTCATCAAATTATCTTCTGCAGTACTAAGTCTTTGTTTATTTGCTTTTATTTCATTTTGTGTCTTTTGTTTTTTATTTCTATTAGCTTGTTCTTTTGCTTGTAGGCTTTTTAAAGTATTCTTTAAATCTCCTAATGTTTCATCTTTAGCTACTACAGTTACAGGTGAAAATACATATACAAATAGTACTGCACTAATTAATAATAAATTTGTTATAGTTTTACTAATACTTTTTATCATATCTTCAAATACTTTCTAACTGCATTTAAACTACCAATCATACCTATTAATGATCCAAGAATAATAATTAATACAGATATATAGAAAATAAATGGATATGGACTTATTAATGGTATTAATTCAGTTAATAAATGACCATGTAATCTTGCATTAACAATTATATATCCATATACAGATAATATAATTGGTATTATAGATCCTAATAATCCAATTACAAATCCCTCAATAACAAATGGTAATTTAATTGCAATATTACTTGCACCAACCAAACGCATTATTTCAATTTCTTCTCTTCTTGAATAAATAGTTAATTTAATTGTATTAGTTATTAAGAATGCTGTAACAAATACTAATGCTACTACTACAACTAATGTAACTTTTTCTATTACATTAAATACAGAAATAAGATTTCTTACAGTATCTTCACCATAATTAGCATCATCTACTTTTTCTATTTGCTTAATATCTTTAGTAACTGATTCTAAATCGTTAACATCTTTTACTGTTACTACAATACTATCAAGCAATGGATTTTCATCATAATTCTCAAATATTGTTTTAAATGATGCATTATATTCGCTTATTTCCAATTTCCATTCTTCTTTACTTTTACTTTCTGCATCTTTTACTTTATTATTGCTTTTTATTATATTTATAACATTATCAATATCTTCTTTTGTAGTACCTTTTTCTAAATACACTACTATACTTAATTCACTCTTTAATTCCTTAGTAGCATTTTCTACATTGCCTGCTACTATTAGAGATGCAGATACTACTATTAAAGTAATAGTCGCACATAATATGGAAGCCATGCTTAAACTAAAATTACGAAATACACTTTTAAAAGCATCTCTAATGCTACGTCCAAATATTCTAATCGCTTTCATGAGATCTATAACTTCCTTTCATTTTATCGCTAGTTAAAACCCCATGTTCAATGGAAATAACTCTTTTTTTCATTCTATTTACTATTTCTTTATCATGAGTAGCCATAATAACAGTTGTATTCAACTCTTTATTAATATTATTAATTACATCCATTATTTCTTTACTTGTTTCTGGATCTAAGTTTCCTGTTGGTTCATCACAAATAAGTAATCTTGGTTCATTTACAATAGCTCTTGCTATACAAACTCTTTGTTGTTCTCCACCAGATAATTGATCTGGGAAACTTCTCATTTTCTCTTTTAAACCAACTATTTCAATTGCTTTAGTTACTTTAGGTTTAATTTCACTAGATTTTAAACCTAAACACTCTAAAGCAAATGCTACATTTTCATAAACAGTTAATTTTGGAAGTAATTTAAAATCTTGGAATACAACTCCAATTTTTCTTCTTAATTTATATACTTTTCTATTTCTTAATTTTGCTACATTTACTCCACCAACTACAACACTTCCTTTAGTTGGTTTTTCTTCTCTATATAGCATTTTAATAAATGTGGATTTACCACTTGCGGTATGACCTATTACAAACACAAATTCACCTTTATCTATTTCCACAGACAAATCTGCAAGAGCGGTAACTCCTGTTTTATAAGTTTTACTAACATTTTTTAATTCAATAAACTTCATATTCTAACTCCAATATAATTATATCAAATTTACATTATTACATAAATGGTAAATTTGACCTATTAATTCCACCTTGAACTTCATAACAATCACTTATTACAAAGAAAGCAGTAGGATCAATATCTAATATTCTTACCTTAAATAGATTTATATCTCTATTTCTAATAACACACATAATCATAGATCCTTTTATATGTGAATATCCTCCAATAGTAGGAAAAATAGTAAATCCTGCACTAAATTCATTTTCAATTAATTTCTTAATCTTTTTTGGCTCTCTTGTATAAATCATAAATTTCTTACTATGAGATATACCTATTGATATCTTGTCCACTATTAATGAACTTACTACTAAAATAATTACTGCGTAAGTAGCCATATCTACTCCAAACACAAATCCACCAGCAAGTATTATAAATATATTTACTATAACTAAACTAGTGCCTTCAGTTAAATGCAAATATTTAACCATTAATCTAACAATAACATCAGCACCACCAGTTGAATAACCATATTTATAAATAATTCCATTACTAAGCCCATATAAAAGAGTAGTTAATGCAACTGTTACTAATATCTCTTTATATGATATAAAAGTAAGTAAGAAATTTGCTATTGGATATGTAAATGTTACAAATAATGGATATAACAAGCTTCCTAAAAACACTTTTTTAAATTCAGTTTTACCCAAAAATACATAGCAAATAACTAGTAATATAAATGTAGTAATATAAATAAATAATTGATTATTAAAACCAGTTAATTCATTTACTACTATTGCAAGTCCTGAAACTCCTCCAACAACAAAATTATTTGGTACAAGAAAAAGGTTATAGCACATAGCTAAACAAAATGTTCCAAAAACAAATGCTACACCAGAAACAATAATTTTTTTTATATCATTACTCATGTGCCCACCTTTTATCCTCAATTATATATTTAATTATACAAAATAATATATTCACTTTCAATACAATCAATATAAAAACTATGCTGTTTGTCTTTATTTTTATACTATTTTTGCTTATAATATATATAGTAATGGAGTGGTAATTTGAAGAAAAGTAGTTTCATTGAAGGTGCATTTATTGCTACTTTAGCTATTTTTTTTACTAAATTTATTGGTTTAGTATATGTTATACCATTTTATAGAATAGTAGGAAATATTGGTGGAGCATTATATGGATATGCATATAATATTTATAATTTGTTTTTAATTATATCTAGTGCTGGTATACCACTTGCTATTAGTAAATTAACTAGCGAATATAATGCTCTAGGAAAGAATAAAGAAAAAGCATATATGTTTAAATCAACCCAAATGATAGTATTAATATTCTCATTAATATCATTTTTAATATGTTTTTTTGGATCTAATATACTTGCTCATATAATAGCAGGTAATAATAATATGTCTAATTCAATATCTGATATATCATACGTTATAAAATGTGTATCTTTTGCTATACTAGTAGTACCATCACTTGCTATTAGCAGAGGCTACTTACAAGGTCACGGATATATTAAACCTTCCTCAACTAGTCAAATAGTTGAGCAACTTATAAGAGTTGCTGTAATAATTGGTGGTAGTTTTTCAGTTCTTAAGATATTTCATTTAAGTTTGAAAACTGCTATTGGGGTAGCAGTATTTGGAGCTTGTGCTGGTGCTATAGTAAGTTATTTATATTTATTTAGCAAATTAATAAAAGTTCGAATTAAAAGGATTAAAACTGATGATTTATCTAGTCATCAAAAAAGAGAAATTATATCAAAGATAATAATGTATTCAATACCATTTATTATTACTAATATAGCAAATTCTTTATATAATACAACAGATATGATCTTATTATTAAGAGGTCTAAGTAATATAGGATTTAATGGAGAAGATGCAGAAACAATAAGTGCAATATTTACTACATGGGGACATAAATTAAATACTATAGTTACATCTATTGCAACTGGCATTGCAATTAGCTTAGTACCTAGTATTGCTGAGAGCAATGTTAAGGGTGATTTAGCAGATGTTAATAACAAAATGAATAAAACTATTCAAATATTCTTCTTTATAGCACTTCCTTTAGCTATATTTATGAGTATATTCTCAAGAGAAATATGGACAATATTTTATGGATATAATACTCCATATGGTCCAATAATATTTAGATATTTAATTATTACTGCTGCTATGGATGCTTTATATATTATGATATGTAATGGATTACAAGGTTTAAATAAAACAAAATTAATATATGTATCAGTGTTTCTAGGATTATTAATTAACTTATCATTAGATTTACCACTTATATATTTATTTAATAAAATTGGTATATATCCATATTATGGTGCGATTACTGCTACTATTATAGGATATTCAATATCTTTGATTATTCCATTGGTAGTATTAAAAAGAAAGTATCATTTAAATTATAATAAAACATGGAAAATGTTACCTAAATTATTATTAGTATATTTATTAATGATTTTCTTATGTTCAAGTTTTGAATATATAATAGAGGGACTTAATAGAAGATTACTTAATATAACATTATTATTAGGATATGGATTAATAATATTAGGAATATACTTATTAATAAATAAAAAAGAAATTAGATATATTTTTGAAGAAAAGATAAAAAGGAGAAAAAAAGATGAATAAATATGTTGTTTTATTAATTATTATTATTGTAATAGGAATAGTATTAATAGTTTATTTTAGTGCTACTTCAACGTTAAAAAAATATAGAGAAAGAATGGATTTGGCAGAAAATAACATTGAAAGTGCTTTAGATAAAAAATTAGATATTATAATTGGAATGAATAATGAGATAAAGAAAGTTACTGGTAAAAAAGATTATTTGAAAGATTATGTTGATTTAAATAAACTATTAATTACTAATATTGAAAAAGATATTAAACTAACTGAAGCAGAAAGATTAATAAACGAATTATTAAAAGATTATAGTGATTTATTAAATGATAGTAAGATGAAGAAAATGATTGTTAATTTAAGAGAAGTTAATGAATCATTAACTTCATCTAAGAATATGTATAATAAAAATGCATTTGAATCTAATAATGAATTAAAAAGCTTTCCTACTAATGTTGTTGGAAAAATAAGTAAATATAATTTTAAGAGTTATTATAATAATAAAACCGATGATGAAGTTTTTTAAAGCTTCCAATCAATCGGTTTTTTATTATTTTTTATTAAAAAATTATTTGTTTTAGAGAATGGTTTTGAACCAAAGAAACCATTATGAGCTGAAAATGGTGATGGATGAGAACTAGTAATAATATAATGTTTAGGATTAGTTATATATTTACTTTTTTCTTTAGCAAAATTTCCCCATAATATGAATACTACTGGATCATCTTTTTTATTTAATGCTTTAATAATATAATCAGTTAAAAGTTCCCAACCAATGCCTCTATGGGATGCTGGCTTATCTTTTTCAACAGTTAATACAGCATTAAGAAGTAATACTCCTTCTTTTGTCCATTTAGTTAAATCACCATATTTAGATGGAACAATACCTAAATCATCATATAATTCTTTATAAATATTTTGTAATGATGGTGGTATTTTAACACCTTTTTGAACACTAAAAGATAAACCATGAGCTTCACCTTCTCCATGATATGGATCTTGTCCTACTATTACTACTGAAGTATCTTTATAACTTGTAAGTTTTAAAGCATTAAATATATTATTTTTTTCTGGATATATAGTTTTATTTTTATATTCATTATCTATTACTTTTAAAAACTTTTTAAACCCATCACTATTCTCAATAATACTTAATACTTGATCCCAATCATTACCAATCATTTATAACACCTAAAAATAGTATAACATATTTTAAAAGGCATATCATTTATGATATGCCTCATTATTTATTATTTTAAATGATCTATATATTTGTTCAAGTAATATACCTCTAAATAAACCATGCGGATAAGTTAGTTTAGAAAAACTTAATTTATAATTACATTTATCAAGTATTATATTATCTAAACCATTTGATCCTCCAATTATAAATGTAATATTACTATAATTATTGAATGTATTATTAATTAAATTAGATAATTCAATACTATTTATGCTGTTACCACCTATTGCTAAAGCAATATTGTAATCCTTACTATTTATATGTTTTAATAATTCTTCAGTTTCTTTTTTTATATTTTCATTATCTTTTACTTCAATTATATCTATCTTATGATATTTGGATATTCTTTTTAAATAATCATTTATTAAATCATTTAAATAATTTTCTTTAATTTTACCTACACATAATACTTTAATCATATTTTTATCACATCACTTATTTCATATTGACTAGCAACTTTAATGCTTTTAAATTCAACATCATATTCTTTTAATACTTCTTTTACTGTTTTTAATGCTTTTTTTGGTTCGTTATTAACTTCACTCAAATGCATTAAATAGACTTTTTTTGTTTTATCTCCGATTAACTTAGAAAGATAAAATCCTGCTGCATTATTAGATAAATGACCTTCATCACTTAATACTCTTTTTTTTAGCCAATCTGGATATGGACCATGTTGTAACATTTCTATATCATGATTACTTTCTATTAGATATACATCTCTATTTTTAAGTAATTTAAAATATTTACTTTTAATATATCCAGTATCAGTTATTTGCACTATTGAAAAATCTCCTTCTTCAATAATGAAATTTCTTGAATCTACTGCATCATGACTAGATTTTAGTGAATATATAGTTATATCATCGAAAGTAATTTTATCATCATATATTTCTATATTTTCGTAGTCTTTTAAAGAAGGGAATGATAAATACATCCCTTCTGGCATAAATATTTTAGTTTTATAACTATGAATAAAAGTTTCTAATGCAGATATATGATCGCTATGAGTATGACTAATTAATATTATATCTATATCTTTAGGATTAACATCAATTTGTTTTAAAGAATCAACTATATATTTTTTATTTTTACCTAAATCAAGTAATATCTTATGATTTTTAGTTTCAATATATGTTGAATTTCCTTTTGATCCACTTGCAAGAATACATGCTTTCATTATTTGAATAACTCTCTAGGATTCTTAAATGTTCCTTGATGTGGGAATCCAATAGATAATCCAAAGTGTAAGTGATATCCTTTAACTTGACCACTCATACCTAAATATCCAATTACTTGTCCTCTTTTTACTGTTTGTCCTTTAGTAACTTTAACATTATTGGTCATGTGGGCATAAACAGTATAGATATTGTTACCATGATCTATATATACATGGTTACCATATCCTCCACCACATGAATTTGGATAACTACCTTCATTAGGGCAATTATTAACAGCTTCTACTACTACACCGTCATTAGCAGCATATATATTAGAGAATTTTGCAGCATATATATCCATACCATTATGCATTCTTCCCCAACGCCACTTAAACTCAGATGTAACAGTACTTGGTCTAATAGTAGGCCAACGCCATCCGGTACCAGTATCAACATAAGTATCTACTGCACTACCATAGTTTGGAGTTACTACAGCTTTCTTACCTTTTGTAGTTATTTCATCAACTGGTTCTCTTATAACTTTAGAATCTACTATTTCCATAGTATCAGATTGTTCACCATTAGTAACATTATATGTTTGATATTGTAAAGTCAATCCTTTAACACCTACTTGGGTTATTTCAGAATAACTAGATGGTTTACTATTATCTCTTACTACTTCTTTATTATATGGTTGTTCAACTTCTTTTATTTCAGATACTCTATAAGTAAATGATAATTCAGGATTAATAAGTGTTACATTAACTTTTTCTCCAATAGCAAGTAAACTTTCTTTAGTTGAAAACTCGGGATTTGCTATCAAAAATTCTTGAGGATTTAGTTTATGATCTTCTGATACACTTTCAATAGTATCTCCACTTTTTACAGTATACATTTCTTCTTTATTATTAAATCCAAATAATAAATCTTTTGCTAATTCATCACTATTTTCATATATTTTAGAATTAGTACTTATATACTTATCTCTAATAACTATTTCTTCATTAATACCCATATCTTGATATACATAACCAACATCTTCTAATTCTCCTTGAGTTCCATCAATAAAAGAATTATATTGTTCTTCAGATATAAACGCTAAAACAAACTTTTTTACTGCTTCATTAAATACTTCTTTATCTAAAACATAAATACTATATTCTTTATGATCATTTGTAGCTCCAACTTTTATTTCATACCCATATATAGTAAAATCTTGATATTCTTCAATTTTATTATATATATCTTCTGCTTTATCTAAATCTGTATTATAAGAATATGACTCTATTACTTGTAACCCTTTTGGAGGATATACATTACTAACTTTATATTTATCCTTAATAGATTGTTGTTTCTTATCTATTAATGCATATAAATCATCTCTATTAGCTATATTACCAATAGATTTACCATCTAAATAAATCTTATAATATCTATTCATATTATTATTATATTTACTAATATCACTTGTTAAATAATATATTCCAAGTACTAATAAACACAATAGAAATACTATAAACTTCTCTTTAAATTTCATTACCCTTCATCCTTAACATCATTAGTTACATTTCTAAATGCACTCATATTTAATTCAAATAATAAATCAATTGTTCCCAAACTACCTTTACGATGTTTAGCTATTACTAATTCTGCTGGAACAATTTTTTCTCTTTGATCTTTTTTAGCTTCATAATAATCTTTTCTATTAATAAACATTACTATATCAGCATCTTGTTCAATAGATCCAGACTCTCTTAAGTCTGCTAACATTGGCATATTACTTTCTCTTTTTTCAGCACTTCTTGATAATTGTGATAATGCTAGTACTGGTACTTTTAATTCTAATGCCATTGTTTTTAAACTTCTTGATATTTCTGAAACTTCAACTTGTCTTGATTCAACTTTCTTATTACCACTTGTTACTAATTGTAAATAATCTATTACTACTAATCCTAAGCCTTTAGGCATATTAGCAAGTCTTCTACATTTAGCTTTTATTTCTGGTAAAGTTACTCCTGAATTATCTTCTATGTATAAATTAGTATCTGCTAAATTATTCATAGCTTCATTATATCTTTTCCAGTCTCTTTCTTGCATTTGACCAGTTTGTAACTTATAAGCATCAATACCACCTTGGGCAGATATAATTCTATTCACTAATTGCTCTGCTGGCATCTCCATATTAAATATTGCAATAGCTTTATCAGTTGTTCCTGCTGCATATGTTGCCATATTTAATGCTAGTGCAGTTTTACCCATTCCAGGACGTGCCGCTAATATAATTAATTCACCAGGTTGAAATCCAGTAGTTATTTTATCAAAATCATAAAATCCAGTTTCTAATCCAGTTATTAATTTTTTATTCTTAGCTAATTCTTCTAATTTAGCTTGCGCTCTTCTTAATATTTCATTTATTGGCACAAAATCTTTAACAGTTCTAGCTTTTACTACATTTAATATACTTTTTTCAGCATCATCTAGTACTTGAGTAACATCTTCTTCATCATATGCTTCAGTTACTATATCAGTAGCAGCATTAATTAAATTTCTTCTTGTAGCATTTTCTTTAATAATATTTATATAATAATGCAAATTAGCAGTAGTAATTACTGAATCAATTACTTCAGTAATATACGCTATTCCTCCAATTGAATTCAATCTTTTCTTTTTATCTAATTCTTCTTTTACTGTACCAGCATCAATAGGAGTATTACTATCAAACAATTCTTTAATAGCTTCAAATAAAAACTTGTTTTTTTCATCAAAAAACATATCAGCATTTACTTCGTCAAATATTTCTGTTAACAAACTATTATCAATAAAGCAAATACCTAGAACACTCATTTCTGCTTCTTTATTTGAAGGCATAACTCTTGCCATATAATCACCTACTTATCTAATATAACATTTATATAAAAACTAACTTTTTTATGTAATTCAATTAATACTTTATGACATCCTAAACTATCAATGTTACTACTTGTTTTAATACTTTTTTTATCGATATTAAATCCAATTTTTTTCAATTCATCACTTATTTGTTTAGTAGATATATTACCAAATACTTTATCTAATGCACCTACTTTAACTTTAAACTTAATATCTTTATTTTCTAACTTTCTTTTTATTTCGTTATAACTATCTATTAACTTATCTTCTTCTTTTTTCTTGTTATCTAATTCTTTATCTAATACACTTTTACTACCTTTAGTATAAAGTATCCCTAATTTATTCTTAATTAAATAATTATTACCATAACCATCACTTACTTCAATAATATCATTTTTCTTACCTTTACCTTTTACATCACTAAGTAATATTACTTTCATAAATGCCTCCTAAATGTATAATTATTATACCATGTATAATCATTCACGTAAATTAAAAACAACCCATCTTTTATTAATACCATTACCCTCTAATCTAACTATTTTATTATCTTTTAAATGCTTTATATATCTTCTTATTGTTCTTTCTGTAACGTTTAATTTTATAGCTAATTCCTTCTCTGTAATATAGGTATTTTCTTTTATATATTTAGTTATGATATTTAAATAATCTTTTTTCATAAATTATCCCTTCATAACTATATATATGTATTTTTTTGTTGATTTCCTTTTTTTAAAATAAAAAAGTACATTTAAATGTACTTATTTAACATATGGTACTAAAGCCATAAATCTTGCGTATTTAATTTGTTCAGCAATATGTCTTTGATGTTTAGCACAAGCTCCTGTTACTCTTCTAGGTAACATTTTTCCCTTTTCATTAATATATTTATTAATAATCATAACATCTTTATAATCAACGCTTTTTCCAGCGCACATTTGACATATTTTCTTTTTCTTACGATAAAATTCTGCCATTTTCTTTCCTCCTTTTAGAATGGTAAATCATCACTTGTTAAAGTAATTTCATCTCCAAAGCTTTTGAAAGGATCTTCACTTAAATCAGCTGTTTCTACTGGCTCATTATTACTTGGAACATAATCTTCTCTTTCGCCTTCACTACTAGATTTAGAAGACAAGAAATTAACACGATCACATACTACTTCAGTAGTATATCTCTTTGTTCCATCTTGAGCATCATAGCTACCAGTTCTAATTCTTCCTTCAGCAGATACTAAACTCCCTTTGTGACAATACTTAGAAATATTATCTGCTTGTCTTCCCCAAGCACTACAACTTATAAAATTAGTTTCTCTTTCACCATTTTTATTTGTAAATGGTTCAGATACAGCAATTGTAAATCTAGTTACAGCCATACCACTTTGTGTAGTTCTTAGTTCAGGATCTTTTGTTAATCTTCCTACTAAAATTGCTTTGTTCATAATTACTCACTTTCTTTTTTTAATATTAAATGTCTTATAATATTTTCGTTTATTCTTAATTTTCTATCAAATTCTTGAATAGTTTCAGCTTTTGCTTCAACATTCATTAAATAATAGAATCCACTAACTTCTTTATTAATTTCGTAAGCTAGTTTCTTTCTACCTAAATCTTTGAATTCGATAACTTTACCTTTATCGCTTGTAATTAATTTTTGAACTTCTTTAGTACAAGCATCTAATGCCTTTTCATCTAAGTTAGTCTTAACAATAAACATTATTTCGTAATTAGTCATCATTCCACCTCCTTATGGTCTAATAGGCTTCTTTATAAGAAGCAAGGAGTAATAAATTTACTCAGAAGATAGTATACCAAATAATAGAATAAATGTAAATAATTTATGGTATAATAATCTTTGTTAGGAGTATATGTTATTTATGAAAAAAATATTATTATTAATTATTCTTTTATTACCAATATTTGTTCATGCTGAAGATATTACATCTTCATCTGTAATTTTAGTTAATAATACTAAAAAAAGTAATATTATTGATAATAAAGAAAACACTTATATAAAAATTAGTAAAGGAATTAAAATTACTATTAGTAATGATATAGATATTGATGGTATATATATTATTTATGAATTAAAAAGCGTTAATGGTATTATTAACGCGAATGGAAAAGAACTTAAAATAGGTCAAAATGGTTTTTTACATGAGTATATAGATATATATAATAATTTAGGTAATATTAAAGAATTGAGTATTACTTATGATGATAATGCTAAAATAGCAGAGATATATGTATTTAGTAAAGGGGATTTGCCAGAATATGTTGAAGTATGGGATACTCCATTAAAAGAAGCAGATTTATTATTGTTTTCTACGCATAGTGATGATGAACAATTATTCTTTGCAGGTTTAATGCCAACATATATAGATAAAGGTGCTAAAATACAAGTTGTGTATTTTACTAATCATAATGATAATCCAAAAAGATTACATGAACAAATACATGGGTTATATACTGTAGGTATAAGGAATTATCCAATTATTGGATTTGTACCAGATAAGTGGTCTACTACATTAGAACAAGCAATAACTAATTTAAATGAAGATGGTTATACTGAAGAAGATACACTAAAATTTGAAGTAGAAAATATAAGAAGATTTAAACCATTAGTAGTGGTAGGACATGATGAAGCTGGTGAATATAGTCATGGACAACATATTTTAAATACTCATGTACTAGAGAGTGCTATATTAAAAACCAATGATAAATCATATGATATAGATTCATATAATAAATATGGAGGATGGGAAGTAAGTAAAGTATACTTACATTTATATAATGAAAATAAAATAGCATTAGATTATGATATACCACTTGAAAGTTTTAATGGTAAAACAGCTTATGAAGTATCTAAAGAAGGTTTTAGCAAACATTATAGCCAACAATTTACTTGGTTTACTAAATGGTTAACTGGAGTAAATGATAAGGGTGAAGGGACACCTTATAACTCGGTAAAAGAAATAACTAAGTATTCACCTTGTGAATATGGTTTATATTATACTACTGTAGGTGAAGATGAAAATAAAAATGATATGTTTGAAAACTTAACACTAAGAAAAGATATTAAACCAAACATAGAAGAAAAAGTAAAAGATGTTATAAAAGAAGTAAAAGAAAAGAATAATAATTATTATTTATATATTGGAATACCTTTATTATTAATAGTATTACTAGTATTAAAAAGGAAACTTAGAAGAAAAAGAAAAAAGAATCATAGATAATGATTCTTTTTATATTTGTACTATTCTTGACAATTATGGTAAATAGTTTTTTTATTTTCAATAACATCGATGAATGTTGCCAAAATAAGACATAAAAAAAGAAGCTATGCTTCTTTATACATTAAATCTAAAATAGCAAATATCTCCGTCTTGCATTATATAGTCTTTTCCCTCTAAACGAAGTTTACCATTTTCTCTTACTTTTAATTCACTACCTGCACTCTTTAAATCATCAAAACTCATTACTTCAGCTTTAATAAATCCTTTTTCAAAGTCAGTATGAATTATACCTGCACACTCTGGTGCTTTCATACCTTTTTTAAATGTCCATGCTCTACATTCATCTTTTCCAGAAGTGAAGAATGTTGCTAGTCCAAGAAGACTATAAGTTGCAAATATTAATTTATCTAATCCACTTGCATCTATACCCATTTCGCTTAAGAAACCTTTTTTCTCTTCTTCAGTTATATCTGCTAAATCACTTTCTAATTTAGCACACATAGATACTACTATTGCACCTTCTTTATCTGCTATTTCTTTTAAAATAGATGCATATTTATTTTCATTATTATATACAGAATCTTCATCTACATTAGCAACATATATTACTTTCTTTATCGTTAATAAATTAAAATTCTTTATTAATAATAATTCATCTTCATTAAAATCTACTAATCTTAAGCAAATTCCTTTTTCTAATGCATCTTTGCATTTTCTTAATACATTTACTTCTGCTAAAGACTCTTTATCTTTAGTAGTTTCGGCTTTCTTTTCTATTTTACCTAATCTAGATAAAATAATTTCTAAATCGGCAATTATTAATTCGGTATTAATTATATCAACATCTCTTTTAGGATCAGCACCACCTGCTACATGAGTAATATTTTCATCATCAAAACATCTTACTACATGTACAATAGCATCTACTTCTCTTATGTGTGATAAAAACTTATTACCTAATCCTTCACCTTTAGATGCTCCGCTTACTAAACCAGCTATATCTATAAATTCAAATGTTGTTGGTACTATACTTTTTGGATCATATAAACTAACTAAATAATCTAATCTTGTGTCTGGTACAGTTACGACACCAACATTTGGTTCAATAGTAGCAAATGGATAATTTGCTGCTAAAATATGTTTTTTAGTAATTGCGTTAAATAATGTTGATTTACCAACATTTGGTAAACCAACTATGCCAGCTTTTAAGCCCACTTTAAAACCTCCCTAAATTGTTGGAAAAGTTTTTATACCAACTGGTAATCCAACAATATACCAAATAATTAATAACACTAATAAGAATACGCCAATTACCCATGTATAGGATAATTGATATTTAATTGATGTTGTTAATTTAATCTTATCATCACTTTGATTATATTTTTCTAAGAATGCTAAATATACTATAAAATATGCAAGTATTGGAGTAATATTTGTTGTTACACATTCTGCAAATCTATATATTACTTGAGTAAATGCAGGTGATATACCTGAATTCATCATAGCAGGGACAATGCTTCCTGATAAGATATACCATCTTACTGTAGTAGATGGAACAAATAATGTAGCAATTCCAATTCCAATAAATGAAAGTATTATTAAAGGTATTCCGGTAAATCCAGAAGATGCTATTACTTCACCAATAAATGCTACTAAATAGTTTCCTATATTTGTTCTTTTAAATATTGTTAAGAACGCTGATGCTAAAAATATCATAACTAGCATATTTCCAATACCATCTAATGAATGACCTAAATTATCACAGAAATCTTTATGATTCTTAATTGTTTTAACGCCAATACCGTAAAATAAACCAAGTAATATAAATAGCATTGCTACTATAAATACAAATCCATGACTAAATGGAGAATTAACATTAAATAATTTATCTATATAAGCACCTTGAGTTCTATCAAGTAATGCTCCACTTAAAGGAAGTCCAGAAATTATATTATAAATAACTAACAGTAAATAAATAATCGCACTAGTACAAGCATAAATCATACCTTTTCTTTCATCTGGAGTTACAACATCTTCTTCTAACTCTAATGCAGTAAATTCATATTTAGGCAATTTTTTAGCAATTACATTTTCAGTAACAAACGTTATCAAATATGTTACTACTAATACTGCTACTATCATTATAAATATAAATGGAAATCTATGAAATACAAAATTACTATCTATTGTTTGAGCAGCAACTTTAGTATATCCCATTAATTCTGAATCAAAACTTGTTAACAAAAAATTGATTCCACTACCACAAGATAATGCTGCAAAAGATGCAATAATACCAATAGCAGGATTTCGTTTACCATAATAGAATAATAATGCTCCTATAGGTATAAATATTAAATATGATAAATTACCAACTATACTTGATAATACACAAAATAATACAAATATAAATGTTACTGCTGTCTTTTTTAATCTCTTAGTAGTAAGAGTAATAGTGGTTTGTAAAAAACCACTCTTATCTAATATACTAATACCCATTAATAATATTAATAAATTTGATAAAACAGTAAAATTAGCAAAATTAGATACTGTATTAGTAAATATATACTTTATACCACTTAAACTAAATAATGAAGTTATTACTTCAGTTTGTGGTAATTTATCTAATGTAATACTATTTATTTTATAATAAGTAGCTTGAGCATCTATTAAGTTTAATAAACCACTTAATGCTACTACTATTAATATTAGTATTACGTATGCCATTATAGGATGTATAGGTTTTCTTCTTCTCCTAATTAATTTCTTCATTTTTTAATACCCTCTTTAATTTCTTTTGGAATTCTAATCTATCCATCATTATTTCTCTTCCACAATTTAAACATTGTATTTTAATATCAACACCAACTCTTTTAATAATCCATTTATTAGTGCCACATGCATGTTCCTTTTTCATTATTACTATATCATTTAATTCAAATGACTTTTCCATATATTATTCTTCTCCAATAGAAATATTTAATATTTCCATTATTCTTTCTAAATCTTTTAATGAATTATATGATATTTCTATTTTATTCTTACTTATTTTTACTTTATTACCAATTTTATCACTTATAGCATTTTCATATATATTATATTTTGGATCTTTGATTTGAGTCTTAATTGGTACTCTTTTTGGTAACTCTTTATTATTTAAGATATTTTCAATATCTCTTACATTTAAATTTTCTTTAACTATTCTATTAGCTAAATTATTAATTAATTCATTATCATTTAATTTACTTAAACTTCTAGCATGAGATAATGATATTTCTTTATTAATTAGCATATTTTGAACATTAGTAGGTAAATTTAATAATCCCAATAAGTTAGTTATATAACTTCTGCTCTTACCAAATTTCTTTGAAAATTCTTCTTGAGTAAATCCTCTTAATTTAATAATATTGCTAACACTTTTAGCTTCATCAATTGGATTTAAATCTTCTCTTTGAATATTTTCTAGTAATGCTATTTCCATCATTTCTTGATCAGTAAAATCTTTAATAACAGCAGGTATTTCAGTAAGTCCAGCAAGCTTTGCAGCTCTTGTTCTTCTTTCTCCTGCTACTAATTCATAACCTTTAATACTTTTCTTTACTATTATTGGTTCAACTACACCATATTCTTTAATTGATGTAGCTAATTCTTCTAAACTTTCTTCATTAAACTTTTGTCTAGGTTGATATGGATTACTTCTAATATCACTTATCTTAATATTAGTAATATCTTTTTTGGCTTCATTTACTATTTCTTGTTCAAATGAATTAAAATCAATTACATTTGTATTAGTAAATAATTGCTCTAAACCTCTTCCTAGTGCTTTTTTCTTATTATTATTGTCCATTTCTACTAATCACTTCCTTTGCTAAATTTCTATAAGCCTCAGTTGCTCTACTAGTTGGATCATATTCATTTATTGGTTTACCATGAGATGGAGCTTCAACTAATCTAACTAATCTTGGAATAATTGTATTAAATACTTTATCTTTAAAGTATTTTCTAATTTCTTCAATTACTTCTAAACCAATATTAGTTCTTCCATCTAACATAGTTAGTAATACTCCTTCAATTCTAAGTGAAGGATTCATACTACTTTGTACCATTATAATTGAATTTAATAATTGAGTAATGCCTTCTAATGCGAAGAATTCGCATTGAACAGGTATAATAACTGAATCACTAGCAACTAATGCATTCATTGTACCTAATCCTAGTGATGGTTGACAATCAATTATAATATAATCAAATATATGTCTTACCTCATCTATTGCATTCTTCAATTGTTCATTTTGATGAAAATTTGAATCTTCTAACATTTTTTTAACAAATTCTACATCTACACCTGCTAGATTTAATGTAGATGGAATAATAGCTAAATTATCAAATTTAGTTTTCTTTATTCCTTCTTCAATAGTACATCTACCAGTTATTACTTCATATATATCATGATCAAAATCATTAGAGTTTAATCCTAATCCAGTAGTAGCGTTACTTTGAGGATCTAAGTCAATTAATAATACTTTCTTACCCTCTTTACCTAAAGCAGCGGCAAGATTAATACTTGTTGTTGTTTTGCCAACTCCACCTTTTTGATTAACTAATGAAATAACTTTTGCCATAACACACCTCTAAATAATTTTTCACTACTTAATATTTTATCATATATTGCTAATTAATTGAATATAAAAATGGTATTGAAAATCTCTAATTAGATTGATACACTTAAAGAGGTGATTATATGAAAAAAATTGTATTAATATTCATTTCATTATTTATTATTTGTGCATGTGGAAAAAATGAAAATCCAATAGTAACAATGGAAATTAAAGATTATGGAACAATTAAAATGGAATTGTATCCTAAAATTGCTCCTAATACAGTTGCTAATTTTGTTAATTTAGTTCAAGATGGATTTTATGATAATAATACATTTCATAGATTAGTAAAAGGATTTGTATTACAAGGCGGAGATCCTACCGGTAAAGGTGATGGAGGTCCTGGTTATTATATTAAGGGTGAATTTAGAGAAAATAAATTCACTAATACATTAAGTCATACTAAAGGAATAGTATCAATGGCAAGAGCTACTAGATATGATACTGCAGGAAGTCAATTTTTTATTGTATTAGATGATACTGCAGCAGCATCATTAGATGGGAAGTACGCTGCATTTGGAGAAATAATTGAAGGAATGAAAATAATAGAAAAGATTGCACAAGATGAAAAAGTTAAAGACGAAGTATATGGATTATTAGAGAATAATTTAACTATTACTAAAGCTACAGTTAAAACATATGGAAAAAAATATAAAGTAGAAAAAATAGATATTGATGAATATAATAAAAAAATAATTCAAGAATAAAAAAACTACCAATTGGTAGTTTTTTTATTTTACTAATTCTAATCTAACTTCTAAAGCATCATCACCACGGCGTTCAGCTAGTTTAATCATTCTAGTATATCCGCCGTTTCTTTTTTCATATCTTTTAGCTAGATCGTCAAATACTTTAGATACAACTTTATCATCATTATGTAAGAATGCTAAAGCATTTCTACGAGAAACTAATGTTCCTCTTTTTCCGTATGTAATCATTTTATCAACGAACTTACGAACTTCTTTAGCTCTTGCTTCAGTAGTCACTACATATTCATTCATAATAACATCTTTAGTAAGACCAGCTAAAATGCTTCTTCTAATTCTTGTTTCTCTTCCTAATTTTCTGTACATAATCTCTACTCCTTAAATGATAGTCCTAATTCAGAAACTTTATCTAATACTTCTTTTAATGATTTCTTACCTAAGTTTCTAATCTTAGTAACTTCAATCTCTCTTTTGTTTACTAAATCTTGAACTGTATGAATTCCAGCTCTTTTTAAACAGTTATATGCTCTTACTGAGAATTCAACTTCTTCAATAGGAGTTTCTAATGTCTTAGTAATTGTATCTACTTTCTTTTCTTGCATTAATCCATCAACATCTGCTATTTCATTTAAATCAGCTATGATATTAAAGTGTTCTACTAATATCTTAGCAGCAAGTGCCATAGCTTCTTCTGGATTCATACTTCCATCTGTAGATATTTCCATAATTAATTTATCATAATTTTCATTTTGTCCAACACGAGTATCTACTACGTCGTATTTAACAAGTTCGATTGGACTATAAGATGAGTCAATAGCAATAGTTCCTACTGCTGCATTTTCTAATCTCTTCTTATTTTCTTTCGCATCAACATATCCACGACCATTTTCAACAGTCATTTCAATATCAATCTTTCCACCTTCAACTAAATTACAAATAACTAGATCAGGATTAATAATTTCTACATCAGCATCTTTATCAATCATACCAGCAGTTACTGGTCCAACTGAATCAGCGTGTAATCTAATTACTTTTAATTCTTCAGAATGATTCTTAACAACTAAATTCTTAACTGCTAGTACAATTGAAGTTACATCTTCAACTACACCTTCAATTTTTTGAAATTCGTGTAATACTCCATCTATTTTAATAGAAGTAACTGCACTTCCTGGTAGACTTGATAACATTACTCTACGTAATGCATTTCCTATAGTTGTACCAAATCCTCTTTCTAAAGGATCTATTTCAAATTTTCCAAAATGATTATTTTCTACATATTCAGTAATCTTATAACTTGGTTTTTCAAATTTTATAGTCATATTAAATATTCCTTTCTAGTTTCTAGGTCTTTTTGGTGGACGACATCCGTTGTGTGGTACTGGTGTTTCATCAACAATACTTGTTACTTCTAATCCAGCACTTTGAAGTGATCTAATAGCATTTTCTCTTCCAGGTCCTAAACCTTTAACATAAACGTCTACTTTTTTAACTCCTTGTTCTAATGCAGCTGTAGCAGCAGCTTCAGCTGTAAGTCCTGCAGCAAATGGAGTCTTCTTTTTACTTCCTGTATATCCAATTCTACCTGCTGAAGACCAGCTAATAGCATTTCCATCTTTATCAGATATAGTTACGATTGTATTATTGTATGTAGAATGAATATGTGCTTCAGCTTCAGGTATATTCTTCTTAACTTTTCTTTTTCTTCTATTATATGCCATAACTTAACCTCTACTTTCCAGCTTTCTTCTTGTTAGCTACAACTTTACCTTTACCTTTACGAGTTTTAGCATTTCTATTTGTTCTTTGTCCTCTAACTGGTAATCCTTTTTTGTGTCTAACACCTTGATAACAATTAATTTCCATTTTGTTTTTAATGCTCATTTGAACATCTCTACGTAAATCACCTTCAACAGTATACTTATCTACTTCTTTACGTAGCTTAGTTATTTCTTCTTCAGTTAAATCTTTTATCTTTTTACTAGGATCTACTTTTGCATCCTTACAAATAGTAAGTGCTAAAGGACGTCCAATACCATAAATAGCAGTAAGTCCTATACAAGTATGTTTATCTCCAGGTAAATCAATATTCTTAATTCTTGCCATAAATCCTCCTTAACCTTGTACTTGTTTGTGTTTAGGGTTATCACAGATAACCATTACACGTCCATTTCTTCTAATAATTTTACATTTTTTACAAATTTTCTTTACTGATGGTCTAACTTTCATAATTTCCCTCCATTTTTATTATTATCCTACGTATTATATAATTACCTTTTATTCCAAGTAATTATTCCTCTTGTTAAGTCATAAGGCGATAATTGTACTGTAACTGTATCACCC
>JAEEGL016570963.1_pt1 | contig 30330 bp, 26 predicted proteins | sample 9134231 | NCBI WGS metagenome assembly JAEEGL01 (sample SAMN16246548, study PRJNA631951) | gut metagenome | biome: gut microbiome; feature: rumen; material: fiber-attached | host: Bos | place: Iran: Karaj | collected 2018-10 | reverse complement strand
ATAGCGCCGGGGCACACCTCTTCCCATTCCGAACAGAGAAGTTAAGACCGGCCGCGCCGATGGTACTGCCTGAAGAAGGTGGGAGAGTAGGTCGTCGCCCAATGCCACAAGCCTCCTCATCACGAGGAGGCTTTTTTTTATACCACCTTGCAGTTTTGTATTACAGCTTCTTCTCCGTGTTGCCTCTGAAAATAGGATCTTTTATTGCAATATTAGCTAGCCATTCGCACATGCCTCCTTATCGTAACTCAATATAAAAATCACCCGACGGAAGTCGGGTGATTTGCATATAAAATATCTCAATGAGGAGGGGAACGTCCTATTTCAGCATGATTTTTTCAGTGCCAAAATCTTCCTCCATAATCAGGAGGGCGGCCCGCTCAAGGGCGGCGGGAGCAGTGCCCGTTTTCGGTGCGAAGGCGTATTTCCACGCGACAGTTTGTCCCGGCGCGAGGTTGGCCGTCACGAAATCGACGATGGTTTCGGTGCCCGTCTCGCCCCCTTCAGTGTCAATCCAGCGCACGGTGCCCTCGATGGACTCCTGCCGGAAAGTGACGGCCCGCTGGGCGTTTCCGTTCACGAATACAAAGGTGACAATCCGCTCCGACGGGTTCTGCGGGTTCAACTCGGAGGTGCGGCTGTACTGGTACAGCAAGCCCCCCTGCGCATCCACCTTGCGGTCGGATTGCGCCGATAGAAGCCACGGGAGCATCAGGATCGCCAATAGGAACAGTTTCTTCATCATCGGTTTTTAAATGAAAAAAAATAGTTGGACGGAAGCCCAACTATTTTTTTGCAGTTCAGGAAGACTTACTCAGCCGGAGTGGCTTCTGCTGCGGGGGCTTCCTCAACGGGAGCGACCTCTGCGGCGGGAGCTTCGGTTGCCTTCTTGCCGCGGCTGCGGCGTGTCTTCGTGGCTTTCTTGGTCTCCTTGGCCTGTGTGTAGGTCTCGTTGTAGTCAACGAATTCGATGATGCACATTTCGGCATTGTCACCCTGACGGAAGCCGGTTTTCAGGATACGGGTGTATCCACCGGGGCGGTCAGCAATCTTCTGGGAGATCTCGCGGTACAGCTCGGTGACGGCGTACTTGTTGTGCAGGTAAGCGAAAACGGTACGACGGGAGTGGGTGGTGTCGTTCTTGCTCTTGGTGACCAGCGGTTCGATGAACTTGCGAAGTTCTTTCGCCTTGGCCAAGGTCGTTGAAATTCTTTTGTGGAGAATCAGCGAGCAAGCCATATTCGACAACATCGCTTTCCTATGAGCGGCCGTTCTTCCTAAGTGGTTGATTCTTCTTTGGTGTCTCATATCAATTAATCTTTATCTAATTTATACTTATCTACTTTCATCCCGAATTCCAATCCTTTGTTCTTCACGAGGTCCTCCAGTTCGGAGAGGGACTTCTTGCCGAAGTTGCGGAATTTGAGGAGGTCGCTCTTATGGATGGAAACGACATCGCCGAGGGTCTCCAACTGTGCGGACTGCAGGCAGTTGAGGGCGCGGACGGAGAGGTCCATATCCACAAGCTTGGTTTTCAGAAGAGTTCTGATCCGCAGGGTTTCGTCGTCGAACTCGCCTTCCACGCTGGCGCTGGACGGAGTGTCCACCAGAATCTTCTCGTCGGAGAAGAGGATGAAGTGCTGGATCAGGATCTTGGCCGCTTCCTTCAGCGCATCTTTGGGATGGATGGAGCCGTCGGTGTAGATCTCGAGAATGAGTTTCTCGAAGTCGGTCTTCTGTTCCACACGGAAGTTGTCCACTTCGTAGCGAACCTGCTTGATGGGGGTGTGGATGGAGTCGATGGTGATGACATTGATGCCTTCGTGCAGCGACTTGTTCTCATCGGCGGAAACGTAGCCGCGTCCCTTGTCGATGGTGACTTCCATGGAGATGCGGACGCTGGGATCCATATTGCAGATGACCTCGTCCGGATTCAGCACTTGGAAGAAGTTGAGGAACCGGTTCATATCGCCTGCGACAAAGGAACTCTGTCCGGAAATGACGATGGTGGCCTTTTCGGAGTTGGTGCCTTCAATCTTGTTCTTGAAGCGGACCTTCTTGAGGTTCAGGACGATGTCGGTGACATCTTCCATAACGCCTTCGATGGAGGAGAACTCCTGTGCGACACCCTCGATTTTGATGGAGGTGATCGCATAGCCTTCCAAAGAGGAGAGGAGCACGCGGCGAAGGGCGTTTCCGATGGTCATGCCGTAGCCCTGCTGGAGGGGACGGAACTCAAACACGCCGTGAAAATCGTCGGCCTCGACCATGATCACTTTGTCAGGTTTCTGAAAGTTTAATATTGCCATTTTTATGAATTTTATATTTAACAATTTTTGATTGAGAATCAGGCGACCCGATTACTTGGAGTACAATTCAACGATAGCCTGTTCGTTGAAGGTTTCGGGAACTTCTTCTCTTTCAGGATAATTCATAAACTTGCCAGTCATCAGGTTGGCATCCCATTCCAGCCATGAGTAGGAGTTGGTGTGTCCGTTGAGGGAGTTGGTGATCACTTCGAGGGCCTGGGAGCGTTCGCGGACGGCGACGATGTCACCGGGGACGAGCAGCATGGAGGGGATGTTGGTGATCTTGCCGTTCACGAGGATGTGGCGGTGGGAAACCAGCTGGCGGGCGGCGGCGCGGGTGGGGGCGATGCCGAGGCGGAAAATCACGTTGTCGAGGCGTGACTCGATCAATTTGACGAGGTTCACACCGGTGACACCTTTCTTACCGGCGGCACGGAGGAACAGTTTCTTGAACTGGCGCTCGAGGATGCCGTAGGTGTATTTCGCCTTCTGCTTTTCAGCAAGCTGCAGGCCATATTCCGACTGTTTCGCGCGGCGCTTGTTCTGTCCGTGCTGTCCCGGAGGATAGTTTCTTCTCTCTAAATTTTTGTCAGGACCGTAAATGGGTTCTTTGAACTTTCTTGCAATTTTGGTACGAGGTCCAGTATATCTTGCCATAACTTATTGTTTTTTGATTCTTGAAAAAATAATTAGACTCTTCTACGCTTCGGGGGACGGCAACCGTTGTGCGGAAGCGGAGTGACGTCGATGATCTCCTCCACATTGATGCCGGAGGCGTGGATGGTGCGGATAGCGGACTCTCTGCCGCCGCCGGGACCCTTCACATAGACCTTCACGCTGCGCAGGCCGAGGTCGTAGGCAACCTTGGCGCAGTCCTGGGCTGCCATCTGTGCGGCGTAGGGAGTGTTCTTCTTGGAACCTCTGAAGCCCATCTTGCCGGCGGATGACCAAGAAATGACCTGTCCGTCGTTGTTGGTGAGGGAGATGATCACGTTATTGAAAGATGCATAGACGAAAGCCTTGCCTTTCGCATCTATTCTGACAACTTTCTTTTTGGTTGTTTTGGTATTTTTTGCCATATCAATCTAAATTTCTTTGTTCTTTCTATCTGGCCTATGCGCATAGCGTCAGGCCGCGTTTAAAACTACTTGGTCGCTTTCTTCTTGTTAGCCACGGTTTTCTTACGGCCCTTACGGGTACGTGCGTTGTTCTTCGTGCTCTGTCCACGCAGCGGCAGACCGATACGGTGACGAATACCTCTGTAGCAACCGATATCCATCAATCGCTTGATGTTCATCTGGGTCTCGGAACGCAGGGCGCCCTCCACCTTCATTTCGCCAATGATGCCACGAAGAGCTGCAAGCTCGTCGTCGTTCCACTCACTGACTTTCTTGTCATAACTGATACCAGCCTTGTCCAGAATCTTCTGAGACATGCTTCTGCCGATACCGTAGATATAGGTCAAGCCTATTTCTCCTCTCTTGTTCTTAGGTAAATCAATACCCGCAATTCTTGCCATATTCTATGATTTTAAATTATTTGATTATCCTTGACGTTGTTTGTATTTCGGATTCTTCTTGTTGATCACATAGACCACCCCGTGTCTCTTGACCACGATGCAGTCTTCCGTTCTTTTCTTTACAGATGCTCTGACTTTCATTGTTGTTTTGTTTTATTGTTATTATTTATTTGTGTCTGAAGGTAATGCGTCCTTTGGTGAGGTCATAGGGGGACATTTCGACTTGAACCTTGTCGCCGGGGAGGATCTTGATGTAGTGCATCCGCATTTTCCCGGAGATGCCGGCTGTGATGACGTGGCCGTTTTCCAGACGGACGCGGAACATCGCGTTTCCTAAAGCTTCGATCACTTCGCCGTCTTGCTCGATAAGGGGTTGTTTTGGCATATTCTTTATATTTTGTCGTTAGTTGTTCATTCCCAGTGCCTCTTCAATGTATTGGTAGGTGGAAATCACCTCGGTCTGTCCCTTGGAGTTGATGGCGACCTGATGTTCGTAGTGCGCTGCCGGTTTCCCGTCGGCGGTACGGATGGTCCAGCCGTCATTGTCCTCCTTGATCTTGTGCGTGCCTGCGGCAATCATCGGTTCTATGCAGAACACCATGCCGGGTCGTATCATCTCGCCCTGCCCCGCCGGTCCATAGTTGGGAACGTCGGGGGCTTCGTGCATGGAGCGTCCGATGCCGTGCCCGCAGAGTTCGCGGATGATGCCGTAGCGGTAGGGCTTCAGGTAGCTTTCCACTGCATGGCTGACATCGCCGATGCGCTTGCCCACGACCGCGAACTTAAGGGCTTCGTAGAGGGATGCCTTCGTGCGCTCCATCAGGAGCCGTTTCTCCTCCGACACCTCGCCGATGGCGAACGTGTAGGCGAAGTCCCCGTGCCAGCCTCCGACACTCGCCACGCAGTCGGCGGTGACGATGTCGCCTTCCTTCAGAACATACCCGTTGGGAATCCCGTGGACAATCACGTCGTTCACCGACAGGCAGAGGGTGGCAGGGTAGGGCACGTATCCCCTGCCGGGGCAGTAGCCCTTGCAGGAGGGTATCCCGTGGTTGTCTCGGATGAAATCCTCCGCCACTCGGTCGATATAGTAGAGCGGCACGCCGGGCTTCATCAGTTTGGCAACCTCACCCAAGGTTTTTCCAACAAGCAAAGAACTTTTCTTGATTAATTCTATCTCAGAATCAGTCTTCAGGTGTACTCTTCTCAGAATTCCCATTAATATGCTCCTCCTGCACGACCTTTGATTCTGCCAGATTTCGTTAATCCATCATAATGTCTCATCAACAGATGGGACTCGATTTGCTGCAATGTATCCAACACCACGCCGACCATAATCAGCAGGGATGTACCACCGAAGAACTGCGCGAACTGGTCGTTGACCTGGAAGAGGGCGCGGACGATGGCGGGAAGGATGGCGATGACGGCGAGGAAGAAGGAACCCGGGAGGGTGATCTTCGACATGATGTCGTCAATGTACTGGGCGGTCTGCTTGCCGGGTTTCACACCGGGGATGAAGCCGCCGTTTTTCTTCAACTCTTCGGAAATCTGCGTCGGGTTGATCGTGATGGCAGTATAGAAGTAAGTGAAGAAGATGATCATGATGAAGAACACAATGTTGTATCCCAATCCGTTGTAGTTGATAAGGCTGTACCAGAAGCTGCCGGGTGTGATGTCGGCTGCGCCGAAGAAGGTCAGGGGCAGGAACATGATGGCCTGCGCGAAGATGATCGGCATAACGCCGGCCGCATTCACCTTGAGGGGAAGGAAGTTGCGGGTTCCGCCGTACTGCTTGTTGCCCACGATTCTCTTGGCATATTGGATCGGGATGCGACGCGTGCCCTGGACGAGCAGGATGGAGAAGCTGATCACCAGCATCAGCACAATCAGCTCGATGATGAAAACGATGGGGCCGCCGTTCATGTCGGTAATACGGGAAACTGCCTCAAAATAGAGCGCATTCGGGAAGCGGGCGATGATACCGATCATGATGATCATGGAGATACCATTGCCGATTCCTTTTTCAGTGATCTTGTTACCGAGCCACATCAGGAACAAGGTGGCGCCGATCATCAGGATGTATGCGCATAAGAAGAATCTGGAAAGGTGTAAAAACGCCGTCTCGTGCATAGCGGGGGCTATGGCCTGGCCGAACTGGCCTGAAAGGTTGGCGATGTAGGCGGGAGCCTGGATTGCCACGACGATGACGGTCAGATAGCTGGTGATTTTGTTCATTTGCTTACGTCCGCTTTCACCCTCTTTCTGCAAACGCTGGAAGTAGGGGACGACCAGTGTGAGCAGCTGGACAACGATGGAGGCGGAGATGTAGGGCATGATACCCAACGCGAAGATAGAGGCGTGGGAGAATGCGCCGCCGGAGAAGAGGTCCAGAAGGCCGAACAGACCGCTGCTGGCTTGCTTGGAGAACTCTGCCAACGCGCCGGGATGCACGCCTGGCAGCACAATGTGCGTGCCGAGACGGTAGATCAAGATGATGGCCAGCGTGTAGAGGATTCTCTTTCGGAGGTCTTCAATCTTGAAGATGTTCTTTATGGTTTCAATAAATCTTTTCATCTATGGATATGATTAGGGGTTTTGTTATTGTTGGTCTGCTGCGGGTGCGCCGATGACGCTGATGGCACCGCCGTTCTTCTCGATGGCCTCCTTTGCGGTGGCGGAGAAAGCGTGGGCAGACACGGTCAGCTGGCAGGTGAGCTCGCCTTTGCCCAAAATCTTAATCAAATCTTTTTTCTTGACCAAACCGTTGGCGATCAACACATCGGGGGTGATTTCTGAAAGGTTGGTCTTTTCATGGATCATCTGCAGGGTGCTGATGTTGATGGCACTGTACTCCACACGGTTGATGTTCTTGAAGCCGCGTTTCGGGAGGATACGGTAGATAGGCATCTGACCGCCTTCGAAACCGATCTTGCGGCTGTAACCTGAACGGGACTGTGCGCCCTTGTGGCCACGGGTGGAAGTACCGCCCTTGCCAGAGCCTTGTCCGCGTCCTACTCTCTTAGTTCCCTTCGTTGAATTTTCTGCCGGTTTTAAAGTATGTAAGTTCATGTCTTTCTTTTCTAATGGTTTTTAAATAAGGTTGTTAATTAAATTTCTTCCACGTTTACGAGGTGCTTGACGGAATCAATCATACCCAGAATCTGCGGGGTTCCCTCGTGTTCTACGCTCTGGTGCATTTTGCGGAGGCCAAGGGCCTGGAGCGATCTCTTTTGGCGTGCAGGACGGCCAATCGAACTTCTTACTTGTGTGACTTTAAGCTTTTTCATCTACTTTATATTATTAAGTTATTACTAAATTCCTCTCTTTTGCCCGACTGTTTCGGAACTTTTTTCCTTCAAAAAGGCGCAAGTCCAATGGTTCCAAATTTTTACACCATTATTCTTAAAACATTGTTTTGTAATGTTTTAAGGTAATGATGAGCGTGTTTTTCCCCATCACTTGTTTCCCTTTTTTAGGGACGGCAAATATACAATTATTTTCTTCTGATACACACCATGGCAAATATTTTTCATTTTTTTTGCCTGTAAAGTGTGTTTTTATACAAAAATATGCCTCTTTTTGAACAATGAAGTATATTTTATTTCTTTTTTTCCGTATTTTTCTAACGCAGCAATGTCACATTCCCCTTTTTGAAATAACGCTTCATCCCTAGGCAGGTCACTTGTAAATGGTAGTCGTAAACGCCCGGTTCACAGGGCTGCCCGCGGAACGTTCCGTCCCAACCTTTTGTCAGGTCACTGGTCTCGAAGACCTTCTCGCCCCACCGGTCATAGACCTTGAAACTGACCTCACGGACCACCTCGCCCCGCACATACAGGATGTCATTTTTCCCGTCACCGTTGGGGGAGAAGGCGTTGGGCACGAATACGTAGGGCTCCTCGCATATTACGTCGCGTACGAAAACCGGCACGGTGTCGGTGCGGGTGCAGCCGAACTCGTCCGTCACAACGACGACATAGTCCGTTGTGACGACCGGCCGGGCTTCGGTAGATGGAGCCGTCGGTTTCTCCACACCTGCTGAAGGGGTCCACTGGTACTGGAACGGCGCGCCCAGTTCGGTGGCGTACAGGTGGGTCGGCTCGCCGGCGTAGATGGTGTCCTCGTCGCACCATGCGGCGATTTCGGTCGGGAACGTCGTGGAATCGGTGAGCTCCAGCGACAGTGTAGCTGTGCAGCCGTTGCGGTCGGTGACGGTGACGGCATACTCGCCGGTACACAGCTCCGCAATGGAGGGAATGTTTGCGCCGGTGTTCCACTGATAGCGGTACGGAACCGTGCCGCCCGCCATAGACAAGGTGATGGCGCCGAGGCAGATTTCGGGGCAGGGTGGGGAGGCGTGGCTTTCTGACAGTAGCAACGGATCGGGCTGGACAATCTCTACAAGGGTGTCCAAGCGACAGCCGACCGCATCCGTCACCGAAAGGAGGTAGTTGCCGGGGGCAAGCCCGCTGACGGGAAAGTCTGCCGGATTACCGTTCACCTCCAGTGTATAGGGTGCCGTCCCGCCCATTACACTTGCCTGCATCACCGCATTCGTATCGCCGTGACAAAGCGGCGGGGTGACGAACAGGTTGACGAACTGCAAGGCGGACACGGGATTTATCTGTAAATATATATTGTAGGAACAGCCGTTGTCCACCGTCACGACTGCTTGATAGCTCCCCGCGCACAATTCTCCGATGGAGTCCCCCGTTTGTGATGGGTCTTGGTTCCAGACCACCTGATGGTCAAACGGTGCGAAGTCGGTCGTGAGGGCAATCGCTGCGTCGCACTCCCCGGCGCAGGAAAGCGGCCTGAGCCGGTAGGTTAGATCGAATGACGATGAATCGGTCACGGCAAAAATTCCGGTAGCGGTGCATCCGTGTCCGTCGGACACCTCAATCGTGTAAAGACCTGCACAGAGTTCCGAGGCCACGCATCCCTCTGCCCCGTGCAGCCAAAGGTACTCATAGGGCGGCGTTCCCCCCGATGCATTCACGGAGATCCAGCCGTTGCAGTTCTGGTCGCAAAAAACGGGCTGCATCTGCACCTGCTGCACGGTCAGCGGCGCGGGCTGTGCAACCAGGAAACTGTCCACCCCCTTGCATCCCGTGTTGTCCGTCACGGTCACCGTGTAAAGGCCGGCGCAAACATTCGCAAGGGTGGCGGTGGTGGCTCCATTCGACCAGTTGTAATAGTACGGGCTGACCCCGCCTGTCACCGTGAGCGACACGGTGCCGTCGTAGCTTCCGTGGCAGGATGCGTCGGTGACGGCCACCTGCGATTCGAAACGGCGGATCTGCACAGGCACGTCCAGCGTGGCGGTGCAGCCGTACTCGTTGGTCGCAGTCACGGTATAGACCGTGTTCTGCAAGGGCTGAACCCAGGGGCTGGCGCTGTTCCCGCCATTGATGACGGAAGCTAATGGTTGCCAGTTGTAATTGTAGCTTCCATTTGCACTGGGAGTTACGGAAATCATCATGCTGTCGCCATAGCAGACCACATAGTTGCCCGGCGTGGAGAGTGAAAAGTCGGAAACCTGCACGCTGACCCGGCTTTCCACCGTGCAGTAGTTGCCTTCCACACGCAGATAGTAGGTGGTGAACTCCGTGGGACTAACCTCCAACTGCGGATTGGTGAAGTCGGTGTTGATGCAGGGTGAAAAGTTGGGTGAAGTGGACCAGTAGTAGTGAAGCCCGGTGCCGGTGATGACGGGCGAAAGCACGATGGAACTTCCGGCACACATCACACGGTCGGGGCCGATGTCCACCTGAAGGTTCTCCACCTCAATGTATTGGGTGATGGTGTCGATGCAGACTCCGTCGGAAACGAACAGGTAATAGGTGGTGGAAACTTCCGGATCGGCAATCGGATTGGAAATGTTTGGATTGCTCAACCCCGTCTGGGGTTGCCATTCATACGTGATCATGGAACTGCCTGACGGAGGGATCCCAATTTGCACGAAATCGCCGTAACAGATGCCCACGTCGCTTAGCACATTGTTGGAATTGGACAGTACCACCAGTTCGCGGTAGGCGGTGTCGGCGAAGTTGCAGCTGCCCGCATCCTGCGCTATTAGCGTGATGAGATAGGTGCCGGACTGTGTGTAGGAATGATACGGCTGCTCTGCCGTCGAGGTGGTGCCGTCGCCGAAATCCCAGTAAAAAGTGGTGGAATCGCTGATGCGCTGGGAGGCGTTGTGAAACTCCAGCATGATGGGCGCGCATACGGTGTTCGGGATATGGAAGTCGGCGACCACTGCCGGCAGGTTGAAGTCGAACTTGATGACGCCGATGTTGCAGTTGGTGCTGTTGTTGGTTTGTGACCATGCTCCTTCGGTGGTGGGGAAGTCGTCGTAGTTTCCGCAGCCGGCGCAGACGGCCTGGTAGATGCGGCCGTGGTTGTCGAAACGGCTGGTGCCGCCGTCCACGTGCTCGCGGGCGTGCGGACTGCCGAAATAGGTGGCATAGACCAACTGCGAGGCATCGTCGCTGATGCAGAGAAAGTAGTAGTCGTTGTTGTCGGTGGTGCTTTGGAAAGCGTCGGCAGTAATCGGCAGCCCCGACGTTCCGCCCTGCCCGCCGTTGATGGAGGGACTGCCCCATCCTGACATATATATATTATTGCACAAATCCACCAGAAGGGCGGTGGGGGAGATGTCCAGGCCGATGGCGCCGGTGCCGAAGGCGGTGGACCAGATGACAGAATCAAGTTCGGGCGACAGCTTGGTCAGGAACTGTCCGCCGTTGGGAATGTACCAGTTGGCATTGGTCACCCACACGGTGCCGGAGGCGTACGTCTGCCCGAAGATATGGGGATTCCCCTGTTTGTCGTTCTTTACGAGATAGGCCTGGTCGTAGCCGTCTTTTCCCAAATAGGAAATCTGCTGTATCTGTGTCCCGTTCGGATCAATATGGGCGATGTAGCCGTCGTTGTCGCCGCCGCCATAAGCGGGCTGTACCACGCCCGGGGTGGTTGGCAGGTCGGATGATGTGGTGCCGCCGCAAACATACAGGCTATTGTCATCGGAGAGAACGATGCTGTAGGCCGCGTCGTCGCCCATGCCGCCCAGATAGGAGCACCATATCATGTTGGTGAGGTTGTGGTTGAATTTGATGATGCAGGCGTCCTGGTTCCCGCCACAGAAGGACGTGTCGAATACGCTGGCAGTGACGGGGAAATTCCACGACTGGGTACAGGAAGCCACATAGACGTTGCTCTGTCTGTCAATGATGATCTCGCCCCGCGCCTCGTCGGCGTAGTTCCGGCGGAGGGTGGATACGGTGTTCAGTCCGTCGTTGCCGCTTCCGCCCACATAGGTGGCTCCCAAAAGTTGGGTGCCGAGGTCGTTGAATTTCGCGATGACGATGTCGGAACCTTCGTTGAAACGCACGGTGGAGGTCAGCACGTATGCCTCGCCCCCGTTGAAAGTGGTGTCGAAGGCGTCGTCGGTCACGGGGAAATCGGCGGAGGAAGTGGTCCCTAAAACGTATAGCTCGTTGTTGTCGTTGACCACGAGGCTGTGGGGGACTTCGGTACCTGTGCCGCCCAGATAGGTGGAGAAGTGAAGGTAGGAGCCGCCCGCATCGAACTTGGAGATGGCAATGTCGGTGCTTCCCCCCGCAAAATCGGTCTGGAAAGAGCCCGTGGTCACGGGATAGCCCACGTTGAAGACATTGCCGCCTGAATAGAGGTTGCCCTCTTTGTCGTAAGTGGCGGTATAGCCCCAGTTGTCGGCGGTGGAGCCGGAATAGGAGGAGAAAATCAGCACGGGGTCGATCACCAGCGGGCGGGTGGGGTCGTAGTTGCCCACCTCGAAGGTGAGGCGGCGGCGGTTCACGCGGTAGCGGCAGGGCACGCTTTCACGCAGACCGTTCGCATCCTCCTGATACGCGTACGGTTGCAATTCCACCACCTGCATCACGGATGTGCTGACAATCAGGTTCCCTTTGGAAACAATCAGGTTCTCAATGCCGTCGTAGTCCATGCAGATTTGCGACGGCGAAGCGCCCGGCGCGACGGTGAACTCGTACTTCAGGTGCTCTGCCGACTGCGACAGGGTCAAGTCGATGCCGTCGTAAAGGTTTTGGTAAAACACCTCACGGAATTTGGGCACGCGGGTGCTCCATCGGGCGGGGTCGTTACCTATGTAATAATTGTTGTATCCCTGAATCTCCTCTTGGCCGGAAACGGATACCGACGAGTTGGCGCCGGCAAAGACCAGCTTGTAGGCGGCGGCGTCGATGATTCCGTTGCTGCGGGCGGTGGAGGGGTTCGACTTGGCGGCGTAGAATTCCTTGAGTTGCTGCGGGTGGAGCAGGACGAAGGTGAAACCGTCGCGTTCGGCGAAGAGGGCGCCGCCGTGCAGCGATGCCTTGTACAGCACTCTCTCGTCCCACTGGCGGTCGTTGCGGACAAACTCCACCCCCGCCACGGTCACCGAATCGCGGTGATGGGCCTGCAAGGTCGGCATTACGAATAGAGCCGCCATCAGAAAAATGACGGATTTGCAGATTTGTAAGACCGGATTTTTCAATGCCATTGCCTTGATTTTTAGCGGCAAAGGTACTTGTAGCAGTGGGCTACTCTTTCACGAACTTCTCTATGGTAGTGCCTTTGGAGGTTTCAATGCGGAGGAGATAGATGCCTTTGGCGAATTCCGAGACATTCACGGATTCCTCAATCAGGCCGCCAGTGGATTCTATCGACTTGTTGTATAACAATTTGCCTGTCATGTCCAAGATCTTGCAGAACACGGGATTCTCATCTTCCATCACAAAACTGATATTCAGACGGTCGGTGGCGGGGTTGGGGAAAACGCTGAGGTCGTTCACACCGGCGTAGTCATTCACGGCGGTGACGGTCTGTGCCGTGAAATGGAAGCCGTCGCTCACGTCCCAGTTGTCGGCCACGAAACGCACTTTGAGTTTACTTTTGTTCAGGGTGAGGACATCCTGTGCGGGATAGTTGCGGTTGTCGTAGCGGTACAGGAGTGTGGCGGGGCTGGTGGTGGCGTCGTAGATTTCCACGAAGTCGCCCTCGCCGAGGCGCATCATCGGGAAGCTGAAGAAACAGTGGTGCATGCCTGTGGGCTTGATGTTCCAAGTGCAGACACTGTTGTTGCGGTAGTTTGCGTCGCCGCTTCCATCGGTGATGTCAAAGACCCCTTCTGTTGTAATGTTCTCGGATTCGGAGCAATATTGTCCGGCGCCCACGGTGGTGTAGCTGATCTGGAAGCCGTGCATCTGGTTCTCGCCGTTGGAGGTGAAGGTCACTAACACGCTGTCGGCATCGATGTGGAGCACATCGGTGGGCAGGGTGGTGCCGCTGAAGGTGCCGGCCACGCCCGACTCGACGGTCGGACCGTTGTAGATGGTGACGATGTCGGCGCCCTCTTCGGTTTCGAGGCGGTCGAACGTCAGGTTGTAGCGGGATACTTCAGGGGCGGCGAGCATCCACGAGCAGTCGGCGTCGGCGGCGTAGAGCTTGGTCGGCTCGCCGGAGCGGATGGTGCCCGACGAGGCCGTGTTGCGCTGGTGTCCCGAACAGACACCGGGCGCATCTGTAACCGGGAAAATCAGTCGTCCGGCTGACATTCCCAGTGTGTAGCCCATGTTGTGGCCGGGATTGTACTCATCGTCCTCCTGATAGTTGTCCACAACGACAAAGTATCCGTCGTAGCTTCCGCCCCATCCCCAGTTGATGTGGAACTTTCCGTCTTCGTCGTAGCCGTCGAGGATGAAGGCATGGCCTCCCTGACCATCGTTGGCAGAGTAGTAAAGCGGGCGAAGCTTGTTGAGGTCGGATCTCAATGCGGAACGCCATTCCTCGATTTCATTGAAAAGACCGCGCTCGCAGAGCCATGCGCTGTCGTATTTGAAATGGTTGGACATGGCCTCCATTGCATCGACACTGTGGGCACCGGAACCGGTAGGAGTGTAGCCCATCTGTACGGCTACGCCGCAGTGGAACATCAGTTTAGCCATCTCGTTGGAGTAGCCTGTCGGTCTGTTGGGGTTCGCGTTGTAGTTGTAGGTGTAGTCGCGGAACATGATGGTGATGCGTCCGTAGGGGGCGGGGATGTAGGAGGAACCCCGGAGCCCGGAGCGGGGATGCCCATGGTAGTTCATGATCTGCGACATCGCCGTGGCCACGCAGCCGGTTACAACATGCTGGTCGGGACCGTGGGAATCCCAGGGACAAAGGGCGTTGTAGAAGGTTTCCTGGCTCCATTTGGTGGTCACCAGCGGCCCGACCGTGGTATTGCGTGTCGGCTCGGGCGTGAAGTCATCCGAAAGGTATGACTGCCATTTTTCCCGTGCGCCCTTGTACGAAACATCCTCTTTCTCGCACTCCACAATCCAGCGGGAGTAGGCCTCCATGATGAAGGTGGATGCGGGGTTCGGCAGATAGTCGCTTTCGAAGGAGTAGCCGATGACGGGTTCGAAATGGTTGGAGGCGGCGATGGTCACAAAGCCCGTCTCGGCCATTTTGAAGATGTGGTAAACGGGTGTGTTGTCCCAGAATTCAGTTTTGTAATAGTAGAAATCGGCATTGGAAATCTGGCCGTTGGCTACTTTCTGCGCAAGGAAATTGCGGCATACAACCGCTGCTTCGTCCTTCGTGACGGGCGTTGCAAACACGGTGGCAACGGCGCAAAGGACAACAAATAGGAGAAGTTTTTTCATATTCGTTTTGCTGAATTAATTTGTTTCAAAAGAAGTCGGCAAAGATACGATAATAAATGAAATCTTCACTCAAAAGAATTCCGTACTTTTGCAGCCCAATTTTCAACTATGAAAAAACTTTTTATCGAAACCTACGGATGTCAGATGAATGTAGCTGACAGTGAAGTGGTTGCATCCATTCTTTCCAGTGAATACGAGATTACCGACGACGAGCAGTCGGCGGACCTGATCCTCATCAACACCTGCTCGGTGCGCGACAACGCCGAACAGCGCATCCACAACCGGCTGCGTGACCTCGCCGCCGTCAAGAAACGGCACCCTGGCATGATGGTCGGTTTGCTGGGCTGCATGGCCGAACGGCTGAAAGCTCAAATCATGGAGGAGGAACCGACCCTTGACCTTGTGGCCGGCCCCGACGCCTACCGCTCGCTGCCCCGCCTCATCGAAGAGGTGGCCGCCGGCGAGAAGGCCTACGATGTCATCCTCTCCAAAACCGAAACTTACGACGACATCATGCCCGTCCGCTACGCCGCCAACGGCGTTTCCGGCTTCATCTCCATCATGCGCGGCTGCGACAACTTCTGCTCCTACTGCGTGGTGCCGTTCACCCGCGGCCGCGAACGGAGCCGCTCGCCCCAAACCATCCTCAATGAAGCCCGCCAGCTCCTCGCCGACGGCTACAAGGAGGTGACACTGCTCGGGCAAAATGTGAACTCGTACCGCTACGAAGAGGAGGACGGCACCGTCACCACCTTCGCCCAACTGATGGCAATGGTGGCACAACTGTCACCGCAGCTGCGGGTACGCTTCGCCACCTCCCACCCCAAAGACATCTCCGACGAACTGATCCACACCATCGCCGAATACCCCAACATCTGCAAATACATCCATCTGCCTGTGCAGGCCGGCAGCACCTCCATGCTGCAGCGGATGAACCGTGTCTATACCCGCGAACAGTACCTGGAACGCATCGCCACCATCAAACGGGTGATTCCTGACTGCGCCATCGCCACCGACATCATCGCCGGCTTCTGCGGCGAAACCGAGGAGGAGCACCAGGCCACGCTGTCGCTGATGCGCGAGGTGGGCTATGCCTACGCCTACACGTTCAGATATTCTGTTCGCGACAATACCTATGCCGCCACCCATTTTGAGGATGATGTTCCCGATGATTTGAAGACCAAACGGCTGGAAGAGATCATCGCCCTCCAGCAGCAGCTTTCGCTCGAACACAACCAGCGGGATGTGGGCAAAACCTTTGAGGTGCTGGTAGAGGGCGTTTCCAAGCGCTCCGACGAGCAACTTTTCGGCCGCAACTCGCAGAACAAGGTGGTGGTCTTTCCCAGAAAAAACTATAAAAAAGGTGATTACGTCAACGTGACCGTCCACTCATGCACGGCGGCCACGTTGATTGGCACTCCGTGCGAGGGATAGCCGGAGATATGCGGCTAAATTCCCTCCTCCAGTTTCCGTTTCAGGATGAGGTCTATGTTGCGGATGGACTTGCATAGCCATTCGAAGTAGAGCTCGTCGTGCTCGTCGGGGGTGAGCCGCCAGTCTATGCCGGAACGGTGCAGCCGTTCGATGCGGTTGGAGGTGAGGATGGCCACGGAGTTGGAGATGTTGAAGCTTTCGGTGAAGCCGTACATCGGGATTTTGACGGCGCCGTCGCACACGGCCACGGCCTCCTCGGAGAGGCCGGTCAGTTCCGTGCCGAAGAAGAAGGCCGTCTTTTCGTCCACCGGCAGGTCGTCCACGAAGACGCTGTTTTCGGCAGGCAGGGTGGCGATGAGCTTGTACCCATGGGCATGGAGGTAGTCGGCGCATTTGGCCACATTGCCGAGCTCGTTTTGGTAATTATGGAGCGTCAGCCACTTGTTCGCTCCCATCGAGATGGCATCGTGGATGATGAACTCGTTTTCTTTTTCAATGATATGCACGTCCTGCACGCCGTAACATTCGCAGGTGCGCATCACTGCGCTGATGTTCTGGGTCTGGTAGAGGTCTTCCAGCACGATGGTGAGGTGGCGCGTGCGGTTCTGGAGCACTTCGAGGATGCGGGTGTCGCGCTCCTCCGTGATGAAGGTGCGGAGATAGGGGAGAAGCTCCCGTTTTTGTTCTACGGTCAGTTCGCTCATTGTGGAGGTGGGTTCTTGGGGACGGTTCTGGTGGTGGAGATATTTGCCCATGATGTTGTTTTTGTCCATAAAAAAAGCCCCATTTCTGGGGCTCTTTTTTACATTACGCTCACGATTAGAGGTTTGCAAGGTCGGCGCCGGCTTTGAATTTGACGACTTTCTTTGCGGGAATCATCATTTCCTTCTTGGTCTGCGGGTTGCGGCCTTTTCTGGCAGCGCGCTCGTTGATGGAAAGGGTGCCGAAACCTACGAGGGAGACTTTGTCACCAGCCTTGAGGGCTTCCGTGGTGGCTTCAACATAAGCCTCGAGAGCTCTCTTGGCTTCTACTTTCTGCAAACCAGCTTTTTCAGCGATGGCATCAATTAATTGTGCTTTATTCATTTGTAAAAAATTTAAGTGGTTAATTAATTAACTTTACAGCGCAAAAGTAGCAGTAATTTTGATAATTGCAAACTTTTTTTTCACTTTTTTTGAAAAAAATTCAATTTTTTTTACAAAAATTGTGTATGTATTTGAAAATCAAAATTTTGTGTAAATCTTAAAAAACTCCCAAGTCGTAGTTTTCTGGGTGAAATCCACGCAAAAATGCCTCAATATCAAGGCGTGACTTGCCTTGCCACTGCAGTTTTTTGACCAAAATTTCTCCATCGATGGTTGAAATTGCAAAAGTGTCAGGCAGTTTGATGCGGATGGTACCGGGCTTTCCGGCTTCATTTCTGTCCAAAATCACCTGCGTTTCAAACAGCTTAATCTGTTCTTCCGTTCCCTTTTTGCTGCGGATGCGGGTGCAGGCACAGGGACTGGGGCACAGCCCCCTGACCTTGTTGTAGATTTCAGCGGAGGGGCGGTTCCAGTCGATGTAGGTGTCTTCCTTGAAGATTTTCGGGGCGGGTTTGAGCTGGTCGGCGGGCAGCTGGGGTTGCGGGCGTGTGGTGACGGTGCCGTCGCTGATGCATTGCAAGGTGCGTACGGCGAGTTCCGCGCCTTTTGCCATCAGTTCGTCGTAAAGCTCGCCCGTGGTTTCGTCGGGGCGGATGGGCACTTCGATGCTGTCGATGATGTCGCCGGTGTCGATCTGGTGGTCAAGGAAGAAGGTGGTGACGCCCGATTTCGTTTCTCCGTTCATTACCGCGTGGTGGATGGGGGCGGCGCCGCGGTAATTCGGCAGCAGCGAGGCGTGTACGTTGAAGGTGCCGTGCTTGGGCATCGCATAGACCACCTCCGGAAGCATCCGGAAGGCGACGACCACAAAAACCTCCGCGTTGATTTCGCGCAGCTGCGCCAGAAAATCCTCCGATTTCAACTTCTCGGGCTGCAGCACCCGCAGGTTGTGGGCCACGGCGTACTCCTTCACCGCCGACGGACGGAGCTGCAGGCCGCGCCCTGCCGGCTTGTCGGGAACCGTAACCACGGCGGCAACCTCGTGCCCCGCCTTGCAAATCGCATCCAAAGTGGCCACCGCAAACTCCGGCGTGCCCATAAACACTACTTTCATTTTTTAGGTATTAGGGTATAGGGGTTAGGGTATAGGGGTTAGGGTATAGTAGTTAGGGTATAGTAGTTAGGGTATAGAAAAACTATTCACTATCCCCTGATCACTATTCACTATTCACTATTCCCTACTTTCGGTTATGCATTTCCCGTTGGGTTTGGAGCATCTGGAGGCAAGTGGCAGCGGCTTCCACGCCTTTGTTGCCGTGTTTGCCGCCGGAGCGGTCGGTGGCTTGCTCTGCGGTGTTGCAGGTCAGCACGCCGAAGATGACGGGCACGGTGTATTCGATGCCCACTTTCGCGATCCCGTTGGCCACGGCTTGGGCGATGAACTCGAAGTGGCGCGTTTCGCCCTGGATGATGCATCCGAGGCAGATGACGGCATCCACATTCTCGTTTGCTTCCAGCAGCATCGCCGCCGCCGACGGCAGTTCGAAACTGCCGGGGACGTGGAATACCAGCAGGTTGCTCTTGGGCACTCCGCCCTCCAAAAGTGTGTCCACTGCGCCTTTTTCAAGGGCAGATGTGACTTCTTCGTTCCACATACTGACAATAATGCCAATTTTGCAATTGGCATTATTGGAGTTTTTAAGTATGGAAATTTCGGAAAGATTTTCCTTTTTCTTCATTATTTTCCGGCTTTGATTTTTGCGCGTTCAAGATATTTGGAAACGCCCATTTCGGTGTATCTCGGGTAGAATTTATCCTCGATGAGTTTGTAGTTTTCGTAAGCTTCACCCCAGTTCTCTTCGCGTTCGTAAAGCATTCCGAGTTTGAAAGCGGCGGTGGGGGCTACCAGATCGGTTCGGCCCTTGATGGCGTGTTTGTAGTACTTCTTGGCATTTTCCACATCGCCTTGCTCGTCGTAGAGGTCGCCGATCAACATTTGGGCGGAATACCACACGTTGTCGTCTTTTTTCTTGTATTTCAGAAGCATTTCGAGAGCTTCGTCAATATTGTGCTGGTGGAGGTAGCAGAGGGCGGCGTAGTACTTGGCCGTGTTGGCTGCCTTGGTGCTGCCGTAGTCGTCGATGATGGTGAGAAATCCGTCCGACTCTTCGTTGCCATCCAGCGCAGTGGCGAAAGCGAGGGAGTCGCCGGTGCTCAGCCCGATGGTGAACTGTTCAATCGGAGGCATGATGGCTTCCGCGGCTTTCTGGTTTCTCGGAACGATGACGAAACGGTAGAGGGCTATGATTAAAATGACGGCAATGAGGATGCCAAGGAGCACCCCGTAGATGACTTTCTCGTTATTTTTGTAAAAAGCGACCCACTTTTTTTCATTTTCCTGTCCTTCGATTTCTTGCTTAGCGCCTAATTTTTCAGTATTTGCCATTTTTTTATGTATTAAATTTTGAGGCCGCAAATTTACATTGTTTTTTTAATATAGCAACCATCCTTTTTCAATTTAATTTTTACAGTTGGATAAAATAAAAAAGACCCTGTTTCCAAGGTCTTTTTTTTGTTGGGCGTGAAGGACTCGAACCTTCAATGACAGGACCAGAATCTGTAGTGTTGCCATTACACCAACGCCCATCTTTGCGAAAAAGCGATTATCAAAACGCAGTCAGAAATGGTTTATTGTGCATATTGCGAAAAAAAATCACTTTTTTTAATTTTATTTGTAAAATAATGATTTATAGAGAAATAATTTTCAAAAAAATATGTATTTTTTCAAATTAGCTGGCCGGAAGCGACTCTTTTTTCAGTTTTCTTGCTTTCTTTTCGGAAGAAATCTTCGCCAGTTCGTTGATGTTGACCGAAAAGTTGAAGAAATTGGGTGTGGCGCCGGCGGCGTAATGGGTGCGTGAAAAACCGATGCGGATAGAGTGTATGTCGATCATGAAACCGTAAGAGAATCCCGCCAGCGTGCGCTTTTGCGGAATGTGCATCTCCTGCCGGCGGTTGTGGTTGTAGGAAACATACAACGACAGGTATTTCACGGGAATGATTTCGATGCCGACCGTGAGGTGGCGGAACATGTTGTCGAAAAACTGCGCGGTCTTTGACGGATAGATGGGACTTTCGGTCGTCACGTCGTACTCCAGGAGAGGATCGTTTTCGCCTACATACCGCATGTCCCAGCGGTAAAGGTGGTGCAGGGAGATGTGGTACCGCACGGGGATGAACTTGAAACGCTGTGAAAATGCAAGTTGCAGGTCAAACGGGATTTTCTCGAACTGCCCCGGCACATAGTTGACGATGGGGGAGCCGATGTTGCGGGCGAGCAGGGAAAGCGCCAGACGCTTCTTCTGGTTCACATAGGATGCCGCCACGTCCACCGCCAATCCGAACGACTTGTACGATTCGTAGGTGGAATAGATGAGCTTCAGATCCGCGCCGATGGTGAAATTGCTGTCAAGCTGGCGTCCCCACGCGATGGTCGCCGCGTAGTCGCCGGCACGGAAGTAGCCTTGGTCGTAGCCGCTCTCGTCAGTCATCGTGAACTTGCCGTAGTTCACGAACTGCATTCCGTAGGCGAAACTGCCGACCTTGTCGAACGTGTGGGAGTACATCGCCGACCCGTAGGCCGCGTTGGAGAAATAGTCCACCGCACTCACCTCCAGCGCCGTATGGTGCCTCGCCCCGATGAGCGACGGGTTGTACAGGATCAGCGACGGGTCGTCGTCGTAAACGGCCAGCAAGGTGCCGCCCAACGCCGCCTGTCGGCTGGAAGTGTTGAAATTCAAAAAGTTGTAAATGTAATTTCCGCCCACCTGCGCCCAGCCCATCACAGGGATGGTCAACCACAATAATAATATTGTATAGATTCGGCGGATCTTCATTTCAGTTTTAGAATGTAAATTGTAGAGACGCAAAATTTTGCGTCTCTACGGGAATGGTGGTTTTATGTTGTCAATGGTATAATTGAAACGGCTGCGGTGACGGCCACGCCCTCGCCCGCCCCGACGAACCCCATTTTCTCGTTCGTCTTCGCCTTCACACAGACCGCTCCGGCAGGCACGCCCATCAGTTCGGACAAACGGGCACGCATCAGCGGCTTGTGGTCGGCCAGCTTCGGTTTTTCAAGGATGATGGTGATGTCGGCGTTGTTCACCCGCCAGCCCTCCGAACGGAGCAACGCCACCGTTTTTTGCAAAAGGAGGGCGCTGTCGATGCCCTTGTAGGCGGGGTCGTTGTCGGGGAAGTGGGTGCCGATGTCGTCCAGCGCTGCTGCCCCGAGCAGTGCATCGCAGAGGGCATGAATCACGGCGTCGCCGTCGGAGTGAGCCACGCAGCCGCGGTCGGACGGAATGCTCACACCGCCCAAAACCAGCGGAAGCCCTTCTGCCAAACGGTGCGAATCGTAACCGAAACCGACTCTGAAACTTTCTGCATCCACTCTGATATATGTTTTTTATGCGGTCCCCTGAAACCTATCTCCTATAAAACGGGCATTGCATACCCACCTTCATTCTATCCCCCCCCCTACAGGGTCCACAAGGTATTACAATATATGCTAATCACTATCCCCTAATCACTATCCCCTAATCACTATCCCCTATCTCCTACTTCCGACCCATCTGGTCGCGCCCTTGGTTCTTGATGTCGTCCTTCTTGAAGGAGGCGAAGTCGAAGGTGAGGCTGAAACGGAGGGTGTTCTCCAGCGGGTGGTGCTGGTCAACGGTGAAGAGGTAGGCCACGTCCAAGCCGAAGATGCTGTAGTGGATACCCGCACCGACAGTGATGAACTGGCGGTTGCCCTTCGTGGGATGCTCGAAGAAGTAGCCGGCACGCACGAACAGGAGCTTGCGGTAGCTGTACTCCAAGCCCACCGACCAGTTGACCTCGCGGAACTCTTCGGCGGCACCGCCGGGTGCATCGGCAAAGGACTGGAAGATGCCCTGTGCCACAGAAACATCGGGGTTCTTACCCCGGGCAATGATGGGGTTGTTGGCAGCATCGTATTCAATGCGTCCGGTGGAATCATTGATCTTATATTCCGGCGGGGTGGGGACCAACAGTTTATTGACCTCAATACCGGCCATCAAGGTGTTGTATTCGTCAAAATCAACGGAATAGCTCACACCGAGCTTCAGGTTGGTGGGGAGGAAGTCGCGGCGGAGGGTTCCCGAAGAATAGGAAATCTTGTTTCCGATGTTGGAAATGTTGAAACCGGCACGGAGGGTGCTGTTCATGTTGCTCTTGCCGAGGGCGAAGTCCTGCTCATAGAACATTGACACATCGGCGGCGCCGGCCAGACCTGCGTTGGTTTCCTGCCCTTCCACATACTGCCCTGCGGTGAGGTTGGAATAGATGAAGCGCGGGGTGATGGCGATGGAAAGCTGGTCAATCAGCTTGCGGCTGTACCCGAGGTCGATGGCGAATTCGTTGGGCTTCTGGGTTCCCATAGGTGCCCCGTAGTTGTCGGTGAACTGGATGTCGCCCAGCGAGAAGTAGCGGAGGGAGAAGGAGAGAGCGTCGTTGTCGGTTATTTTCCAATAGGTGCCGAGGTAGAGCAGGTTGATGTCGTTTACCAACTTGCGGAGCCACGGGCTGTAGGAGATGGAGATGCCGAACTTGTTCTTGTTGAAGACGTACTTGGAGGGGTTGTGGTGCTGGGAGTTCGCATCGGCGGAAGTAGCCACGCCCATGTCACCCATGGCACCCGAACGGGAGTCGGGGGCGACTTGCAAAAACGGCACGGCCGTGGTAATGGTATTCAAATCCTGTCCGATCGTGTTGTACCCTGAATTATTCGTGTTCTGGGAGTATGCAGCCGTGCAGCCGAGGGCGGCAAGGAGCATTAAGCAGAGTATTCTTTTCATTCAAAAATAAATTTTGGTTCAAAATAAAACATCTACGTTTAACGCAAAAACAATACCAATATTTTATAGGATGACAATTTTTTCAAACTTTTCGGCCTGCTTGCCATCGGGGGTGCGCACTTTGAGGCGGTAGAGGTAGGTGCCGCGTCCGAGGCGGTCGCCGAAGTCGTCGCGGCCGTCCCACGGAATCGGCTGGCTGCGGAACCCTTCCGTCACCTGCTTGGTGTTGATGCTTTTCACCACCTTCCCCGAGATGGTGTAGATGGTGATGAGGATGTCGAGCTCGGTGCCGGGCAGGTTGTGCTCAAAAAAGAAAGAGGTGTTGGTAGTGAAGGGGTTGGGGTAGTTGAGCACATGGTCCAGAACCGGGCCTTCGTCGCTCACCACCACGAATTCCAGCTCGCTTTCGGAAACGTTGTTGAGAATGTCCCATGCCCGCACCTTCACCGTGTGGGTGCCGGCCGAAAGCTTCTCGTACGGATACCGCACGGCGCCGCAGTTGAAACTGTCACGCTCCGCCTCGTAGTAGTTGTTCAGCACCGTCTGCTCCTTGCCGTCGATGATGGCCACGAGGTCGTGCCCGATGCCGTTTCCCGTGGTGTTGATGCCGTAGTCGTCTTTCAGTTTCACCAAAAGGGTGGGGGAGGTGTTGACCGTTCCGCCATTGACGAAGTTTTCGTCGTTCATGTACAACTCAATTTCAGGGCCTTTGCTGTCGCTGACGGGCGTGTCGCTCATGCCGCCGATGACGGCTTCGCGGAACGAGCCGGCGGCTTCAGCGTTTCTGCTGTAGGCATAGTAGCTTATTTTCCCGGAACCGTACACATAGTTAATGTCTTTGGGGAGGATGAAGGAGAAGGAGAACCGTCCGTCTTTCACCGTCACATTCCCCTTGAAGAGGATGTTCTTCTGGACCTGGAACTCGAAGTAGCGGCTGTCGGGATCGTTCTGGAGAGTGTGTTCCGTCGTCTTTTTGTCGTAAACGGAGGGGTAGAGGATGCCGTTGAAGTCGGGCAGGAAGTTGCCGTAGTTGTTTTCGACATGGCCGGAAACCGTGACGCGGGAGAGCGCTCGGAGCGTGTCCATGTGGTCTGTCACGGAAATCCCGTTGATGGAGTCGGTGACGACGTTGTAGAGCGGGACGGCGAGGCGCATGGCGGGATCCCCCATCACGTATATCATGTTGCGGAAGTCGTCGGCGCCGCCACATTCGTTCTTGGTGTTACGGTTTGCTTCGCCGATGGTGATGGACTTGTGGTCGTCGCGGTCGAAGATGCGGGAGAAAATGGTTTCACCATAATGCTGGTTGCTGACTGTGAAGGCGACACGGGAGGTGGTGATCATGCCGGCTGCTCCGCCGTTGGCGTTGAGGAACACCATTTCAGCAGGGGCTGTCAGGGCGCGGTCGTACCAGCCGAACTCACATGTCAGCGTCACCATCCACGGCTGGTTGTATCGGTTTGCCCACTTGCTGATGTCGGTCAGCTCAATGATGCGCTCGTGCGCCCAGCCGTTCTTGCCTCCGTGCCCGAAGTAGGCGAACAGCAGGCAGCCGGCGTTCATCCGGTTGTTGATGGCTTTGGTTACCTCCGGATAGCGTGCCGAAGATGAGTAAGTTACCTGCTCATAGGCATCCAGATAGATTTTCTCGATGTTGATGCCGGGATTGGCTCTTTCGGCGCAGGTGGCGGCGGAGTCCGCTGCCACTACATGGGTGATTCCCTCTTCGTCGTCACCAACGAAGGTAGCGATGTTCTTCCAGCTTCCGAAGTTGCAGTAGGAAGTTCCGCTGCCCAGGATCTCGCGGGAAGCATAATTGATGGTTTTGTCCACGGCGATTTTCGCTTGCGATGAGCTGGTGACAGGGAAACGCCCCACCGCCACGTCCACCATGCCCCGGCTGCCTTCGCCTTCGTTGTCGTCCAATATGCCAAAAAAGTCGTCGTTGGAGCGGAGGGCGTATTCGTTCGGGGTGGTGTCCGTCTGGTAGTTGGGAACGAAGAGCTTGCAGGTTCCTTCGATGCCCCGGTAGTCGTATGACGGGCGGCCGAACAGCAGCAGATAGCGCGGTTGCGCCCCCTGTGTCTTTTCGTAAATCATTTTCATGTAGTCGCGGATGGCGGTGATGTCCTGCCCGCCGCTGGAGAACTCGTTGTAAACCTGTTGCGGTGTTACCACCTTGACGGACAGCCCGTCGTTGCTGCGGCGGAATTCCGCCAGTCGTTCCGCCTGTGTCAGGAAATCGGGGTATGCCACGATGACCATGTCCACTTGGCTGGAACTGTGGAGGTCTTGGTTCGGCACGTTTCCGACCGGCGTGACGACGTAACTCTGGTTGTCGGTGAACGCCACGAACTTGCGCAGTTGGTCGGTGGGGGCGTTGAAGGAGAAGGTCGTGCCATTGAGTGTCCCCGCCATCTGGCTGACGCTGGTTATGTCGGTCACGTCCCACACTTTCGCGGCAGAAACCATATTGGCGACTTGGAATTGCGTGACGGTGTTTTCTCCCACGCTTTCGGGGCGGCAGAAGGGGGTCTGCCAGTTTTCAAGTCGGAGCTGGCAGGGGATTTGCCACTCCAGATAGTTGAGGTAGCCGCTGGAGGAGGCGCTGGGTTTGCTGTAAGTGAGTGTCACGGAGGTGTTCCCGCCTGCCGGTGTGAAGGAGAAGTCGTGGGAGCTTCTTTGGGCGAAATCCACGCCACTGATGGCGGCGACTGAGACAGAGCCGAGCGTGTTCCCGCCGGTGGAGACGGAGAAAGAGGAGCTGGTGGCGGAAACGGCGGCCACGTTCACGGAGAGCCGTCCGGTGCCGGTGATGGAGGAGGGCAGCGGAAGCGAGTAGGTATAGCTGGTGGTTACGTCGTAACGGTCACCGTACCAGTTTCTTCCGGCTTCGCCAAGGCACCACTGGTCGGTTTCGGTAAATCCGTAATGCGTGTAGCTGGTGGCGGTAGCGGTCGGGGCGAGCGTGCTGTTGTCCGTTGTTTCTATGCGCCGTTTGGTCCCCACACCGGCATCTGCGTTGATGAAGTAGTAGGCGGCGTTGTCGTACAGGTTGAACGTGTGGGCGAACCGCTGTTCCGTGGCGTTGTAGTTCCAGCCGTGCGGACCCTCGGCGTAGAACAGAAAGTAGTCGCCCTCGTTGAAGATGCCGTCGCCCCCGTCGTGCATCTCGATGGGCAGCTCCTGAAGGTCGTCGTAGCGTTCTTTGCCGTTGGCTTCGGGCAGCATCGCCCCGCCGTTGCCGAATAAGGACAGTTGTGCCGAGGCGAGTCCGCTGACGGACATGCCCAGAGAGGCAAGATCTGAGTAGGTGACTTTATGCACCCCCGTCTTTGTGACGGAAACCTTGTACCAGCTGCCGCTCCGCAGTACCGAACTGGCGGCGTAGGTGTGTGTCTTCGCCGCTTTTGCTGAAGAACGGACGGCCTGTACAAACACCGTGGCACTCAACAGCTTCTCATACCCACTCCCGCTTTTCCGGATGGGCAGCAGGGAAAGGGCGGTGTAGTTCCGTTTCCGGTCAACCGTCGTGCGGGCCGTGGCGTGGAATTCTCCCTCCTGAAAGCCGTCGGGTATGAGCGCAACCTCGTCCTCCGTCATGCGCACAGTTTGCACGTCTGAAAGTGACACAATGTATTCTTCGTAAAAAGCATTCGTTTCAAAGCGTTCAAAAAAGAGGGGGAGTGTTTCGTGGTCGGAGGCGGAAATGGCTCCGTCAAAATAGAGAAGATGAAGGGTGGAACCGTCGGAAAGTTCGTAGCTCAGTGGAGTTTTCCACAGGAAAGAAATATTTTTTTTGATGCTTTGTGATTGAATGTCAATATGTTGAAAAAATATCAGAAAAAAAATCAAAAAATTGACCCAAGAAATTTTTTTCATATTCCGTTTGAAGAATTGTGTAAAAGCAAAAACTAAACGAAATAGCAGGGGCAAAATTGCAGAAATTTGGGAATGTTGATAACTTTTTATAAAAATATTCGTAGAAACTGGCTATAAAATGTTATTTTTGCACCCTGTGTCAAATTAGACTTAAAATCAAAACTATGAATAAACGAATCGCCTGTTTGTGTGGACTTATTCTGCTTGTGGTCGGGAGTTTCCGGCTGTCGGCGCAGGATCCGCACTTTTCACAGTTTTACGCCAATCCGCTGTATCTCAACCCTGCTTTTGCAGGTTCCAATGTCTGCCCGCGTATCACGGCCCATTTCCGTGACCAATGGCCCAACGTCCACGGGACCTATATCACCTATTCGGCGTCCTACGACCAGCATTTCGACAAGATAGCAGGCGGTATCGGAGTGCTCTTTATGGGCGACCATCAAGGTCAAGGCGTGATCAATACCTATGCGGCGAGTTTCATTTATTCATTCAAGTTGAAGGTTTCCAGAAAGTTCAACATGCGGTTTGCGTTGCAGGCGACCTACCAGCAGAAAAGTTTGGACTGGAACCGACTCACTTTCGGCGATATGATCGACCCCAAGTACGGTTTTGTCTATGAAACGAACGAAGCCGCCCCGAAGAAACAGTCGAAGGGCGTGGCTGACTTCTCCACAGGCTTCATCGGCTATACCAAGAACTTCTATTTCGGTTTGGCTGTCAACCACGTCACCCGTCCCTACGAGGGCTTCATCTCTGTGAGCCGTCTGCCCGTGAAGTGGACCGCCCACGTCGGTGGCTATTTCGACCTCAAGCGCCGCAGTCGCAAGAGCCGCTCTTTCGGCGACGTTTCCATCAGCCCGAACATCATCTACCAGCACCAGATGGAATTCCATCAGCTGAACTACGGTCTGTACGTCAACTTCTACCCGTTTGTGGTGGGTGTTTGGTACCGTCAGAGCTTCCGTAACCCCGATGCCGTCATCTTCATGTTTGGTTTGCAGCACGAAATGATCCGCCTGGCCTACTCCTACGACCTTACGGTATCCAAACTCGCCAACCTCTCCGGCGGCGGCCACGAAGTGTCGTTGCAGTTCCTCTTCCCGTGCCCGGAACGCCGCGTCGTGAAAAAAGACCTCAACTGCCCGACATTCTAAACATTCTTACATAATATTATTGAAAAAAAATCGTTAACCTCTAGACTAAAATCAAAGAAAATGAATAAGATTGGAAGATTTTCAGGTTTGATGCTGATTGCCGCGGTCGCGCTTTTGTTCAGCTCCTGCAAGAAAGAGTATTCCCACACCACCGGATGGGAGTACAACAATGCAGAGAACGGCGGCTTTGAAGTCTATCCCTTTGTGGAACAGGCAACCGGCCCCGGCCTGGTACTCATCGAAGGCGGTACCTTCGTCTTCGGACGTATGGAACAGGATGTGATGTACGACTGGGACAACACTCCGCACCGTGTCACTGTTTCCTCCTTCTATATGGACGAAACCGAGATCAGCAACCTCGACTATCGCGAATACCTCCACTGGCTTGAACGTGTGTTCATCCCCGCCGACCTGAAGACCGTTTACGACAACGCCTATCCGGACGAGAACGTGTGGCGTGAGAAACTCTCCTTCGCTGAAACCCAAGTTGAGTACTATTTCAAATATCCCGCATACAACCACTATCCGGTTGTGGGTGTCAGCTGGCTGCAGGCCACCAACTACGCCGCCTGGCGTACCGACCGTGTGAACGAGCAGATCCTCGTGGATATGGGCTTCATCGACTGGAACCCCGATCCGTCACCGGAACTCTACTTCAGCACCGACGCCTACCTCACCTACGAGACTTACGAAATGGAGACCGACAACCGCCTCCAGAACATCTCCACCGGCGACTACCGCAACGTGAAGATGGAAGACGGTATCCTCCTTCCGAAATATCGCCTCCCCACTGAGGCTGAATGGGAATACGCCGCCTACGCCTTGATCGGCAACACGCTTAACGAGCGTATCCTTGAAAGAAAGCTCTACCCGTGGAACGGCCACTACACCCGTACGGATGACAAGCGCTACTACGGTGACTTCGTCGCCAACACCCGCCGCGGCCGCGGTGACCTGATGGGTGTCGCCGGCTACCTCAACGACGCTTCCGATATACCAGCCCCCGTCAACTCCTACTGGCCGAACGACTACGGCTTGTACAACATGGGCGGCAATGTCGCTGAGTGGGTGATGGACGTTTACAGACAGAAGTCCCACGACGATGTCTATGAGTTCAACCCGTTCCGTGGCAACTACTACGAAACCAAGAAACTCCTCGAAGACGGTACGGTGGAAGACCGCGACAGCGTGGGTAAGATCCCGATGGTGCCCGTCTCCGACTTCAAGAACGACCGCAGACGCAACTACCGCCAGGCCGACAACATCAACTACCTCGATGGCGACTGGGCTTCCCTCATCGACGAGGAACTCTGGAAGAACGGCTCCGACGACGCCACCTCCACCATGTATCCGAAAAAGACCGGTGAGAACTACAGCTACTCCATGGTCGGCGACCACGCCCGCGTTTACAAAGGCGGTTCCTGGATCGACCCGCAGTACTATGCAGCCCCCGGCCAGAGACGCTGGATGGAAGAGGATGAATCCGCCAAGAACATCGGCTTCCGCTGCGCAATGGCCCGTTTGGGAACTCCCTCCGGCGGCGGTGTGAAGAGATAAGCATACAATATTTATAATATGTAACGGACGGGTACCTCCCGTCCATTTTTTTATTGCAAAAAAAGAACAAATGATTGTAATTACGGGTGCAGCCGGTTTCATCGGCAGCTGTATGGCACAGAAAATGAACGAATCGGGCCGCAACGACCTGGTTCTCGTGGACGATTTCACCAAAGAGCAGAAGAAACGCAACTGGGTGGACAAGCAGTATGCCGACAAAATCGCCCGCAACGATTTCTTCGCGTGGGCGGAAGCCAATGCCCGCCATATCGACTTCGTCATCCACCTCGGTGCCCGCACCGACACCACCGAGATGGACTGGGCCGTCTTCGAGGAACTGAATGTGTCGTACACCCAGCGGGTTTGGGACTTCTGCACCCGGCACTGCGTGCCACTGCTGTACGCATCTTCCGCCGCCACTTACGGGGCGGGCGAACGCGGCTACCGTGACGACGAAAGCGACATCCCCAACTTGCAGCCGCTCAACCCGTACGGGAAGTCCAAGAACGAAGTGGACAAGTGGATTCTGAAGCAGACCAATACGCCGCCGCAATGGGCCGGTTTCAAGTTCTTCAACGTCTTCGGTCCCAACGAGTACCATAAGGGACGGATGGCCTCGGTCGTTTTCCACTCCTTTAACCAGATCAATGAAACCGGGCGGGTCAGGCTGTTCCGCTCGCATCGTCCCGACTTCGCCGACGGGATGCAGAGGCGCGATTTCGTCTATGTGAAGGACGTGGTGAGTGTGCTGCATGGTTTTACGGAGCATCGCCGTCCCAACGGCATTTACAACCTCGGTACCGGCTGCGCCCGCACCTTCCT
>JAEEGL011465976.1_pt1 | contig 30330 bp, 50 predicted proteins | sample 9134231 | NCBI WGS metagenome assembly JAEEGL01 (sample SAMN16246548, study PRJNA631951) | gut metagenome | biome: gut microbiome; feature: rumen; material: fiber-attached | host: Bos | place: Iran: Karaj | collected 2018-10 | reverse complement strand
TTATCCTAAACGATAAAAATTTCACCGGCAGGTGGGGGGGTATGCGCCGCGTCGTATGCTTCTTTTAATTTTTGTACACGCTTTTGTAGCTTAAGACCTTCGGCCGTGAGCTCGTGCGTGTCTCGGTCGTGCATGAGGTTGTGTGCCTTCGTCGACAAGGAGATTAAGTTCCAATCGCACAGTGCATACTCAGGATAAAACTCAACAGGGTAGATGTGGTGCACGTGCTCAGCCTCAACAAGCTTTCCGTATCGGGAGAAGTATTGGCAGAGGTACTTATCTCTCTTGAGAATCTTTTCGCGCTTCAGCTTCCAGCGCTTCGACCTATAGAATGCGTTGTCCATTGTTTTCTCCATGAGGCCCGGATTACTCCGGGCCCGAGGACAAAAGGCTATAAATAAAGACGACCTCGTTAAGAAGTCGTCCCTATTATCATTTTCCTCAGCTTAAATGTAACATATGTTACGTGTAACATTCTGTAACATCTTTGACGCAAGGCTCAAAATCTTCTATAGCGCTGTTGTGGATTCTGATGACCTGCTGTCTTGAATAATTCATCCGATTGCTTATCGTGTCCCAAGTCCATCCCATCACATAGCGGAATTGGAGGATGTCCTTTTCGCGTTCGTCGCTCATGGCCTTGATGGAGTCTGTAATCTCAACGAGAAGCTCTCCGCTCTTCTTGTGCGTCTCCATGAGTTCGTTAATCTTCTCATCGAGTCTCGCCGCGTAGTTCGACAGGTCCGAAGTCTCTGAGCCGTGAGGCATACCATCCAGTACGAGGGAAGGACTCATCTTTGCCAGGCGAATCTCATCGATCTGAAGATTTATTCTGTTTATCTTTCGTTTAAGATTTTGATACTGTTCGAGATACTCTTTCTTTTCTCTGAAGTTCATTGCGTTCCTCCCCACGACTGCTGCCTGTCGCTCTTAATAATTTACTGGTCATTATCTGATTTTGCCATGAGTCCACCGATGAGAAATCCGAATACATTTCCAACCATGAGCCCGATTAAAAGTCCTATCCAAAACATTTTTATCCCTCCCCTATTCGTATCTGAAAACCTGTCCTGACTTTCTAAGTCCGTCCCATTTCTCCTGCGGTACCTCATCCGCCTCGATGACTACAATCTTGTACCTCGCAGGATACATATATGATTCTGCGTAGAATTCAGCCCTTCCCATTGTGTCTGCTTCGATGTAGGCTGTTTGGATGCTTGGGTTCGCATCTTTGCGATACTTGATTCTGTATACCGGCATGTGGCGCGGTTCGATTTCTTTGTTCTCCATTATTCCTCCCTGTCTCTTGCTATAAATATCCGACAATGCTCGTTGTTCTCGTCGAGGTCCATGTTGACAATTCTTCCAGAGGCTCTCGCGGCAGCTATTGCCGGCTGTACTTCGTTATCTCCAAAACTCTTAAAGGTTTCCTTCGTGTCTTTATCGATTAAATGAATCATCATCCGCCTCGCTCCTTTATCTCTTACCTGAACGGAAGATCGTCTTCTATTCCGGGAGGCACGTTCATGAATCCATCTGTCGGTCCCTGACTGCTCTGTGTGTGGCCTGTGGTCTTGCTCTCACAAAACTCCTGGTCTTCAGCTACGACTTCCGTGGTATATACCTTCTGGCCGTCCTTGTTTGTGTAGGAGCCTGTTTGGATTCTGCCGGTGACAAGAAGCTTCGTTCCCTTGTGAAGGAACTTCTCTGCAAATTCGCCGGCTTTACCAAAGGCTACGATCGGAATGAAGTCTGCTGCCTGCTCGTTGTTATTCCTTACACGCCTATCGACTGCTAAGGTGTAGCGGCCTATAGCGAAACTTTCCTGCTGTCCGCTTGAATATCTTATTTCGGGGTCCTTTGTTAATCTCCCCATGAGGACTGCTTTATTCATCTGAGTTCTCCTTTCTTGGGTTTAAAATTCTTTCCTCCCACGCATGTTGTGCATTTTGAATCATTTTTCTTTACGAGCCATTGGCATGCGTTGCATCTAAAGACGTAAGGGTTGAGAAGCTTCACCGGCGGCTCGAGCGTGTTTCCGCAATATTGATTAATGGTTCTATATGCATTCTTAAGGGCTTGGGCCTCTTCGAATTTGTTTTTGTTGCAGAGTTCTTCGATTTTTGCTCTTACCTCGATGCCTACTGTTTGAAATGCATCTTTTCTTTCTTCTTGAGGCGTCATGTTTAATCTCCTCTACATTCGTTTGAAAATTTCGTCTGCTTCTTTCTTGCCATACTTTACACATGTCACTTTGTAATCCATCCATTGAGCAAAAGGCACAAGGCAAACCGCTATTCCAATTAAACAGGCAAATATTAATTTAATCATCCTTCGTCACCTCTGCTTTAACCCTTTCTGTTCCTGTTGAAAGGTTGGCACATTCTCTCATTTGCTCGATGTATATTTCTGTCGCGCTTCGGAGTATGGCTTCTTCGTTTCCGTCTTTGCCGGTTGTAAAACAGTAATTGCTTGCTTTTGTGACCATTTCAAGTACGTCTATGAATTCACCGTGATAAGTCATGTTTCCTCCTCTGCAAACGCAAACACGTCTACGTATTTGTCGCCCTGTTTGACTTTAACTCCTTTGTCGTTGGGAATTTTTAAAAAACCGTATGCCGCCCAATTACATCCTGAGCCGTCGCTTTCTTTGGGACCGCCCTTTCCGGTGTATCTTCCGATGCACTCTACAGGTGCGCTGTTCGGAGCGTCCTCTGCTCCAGCCTCTTCAAAATCCTTAACTGAAGCGATGTGTCCACACATAGGACATTTATATTTCCAATCCGACAAGTTTTCTCCGAATAACCTTGTTCCTTCGGCTATCCACTCGTCTACACTTTCAAAAACTCTTTTCATCCTTTTGTCCTCCTTACCGTTTGCTCTATTCTGATTGCCGGTGATGGTGCGTCTTCCCTGGCATATTTCGGATTGAGTGTCAGACAACACAAGCCGCCTCTTTCATAGCACGCTGTCTTCGCACACTCTTTATTCTTCTTTGGGTCGCATATGTAGCCTTTGATGGGTTCGGGCTTCAGCCTGAATGGAGTCTGCTTGATTCCCAGTGCTACGAAGTTATCCTGCAGTCCGAAGTCGGCCAACACATAAGTTATCTCGAATTCTCTGCCGTTTAATTTGTGCTCCGGTATGTCATTGCCGTACTTGTCAATGACTCTGAAATATATCAAATCCCCTTTGTGATAATCACGATCGTTGTATCGAATCTCAAAGTTCTTTTCTCCGCTCAGGACTGCGTTAGCATATTCTTCACGGAGCTTCAGTTCAAGTTGTTGTCTTTTCATCTTTTTCCGTTTTCTTCCTCCGCTTCTTTGACCTTCGTGTCTATAAAGTCTTGAAGCCTTTTTGCTTCAAAGAGTCCTTTGCAATGAAGTTCTTTGCGAACATATTCTTTTATGTCTTCTATGACCGACATGGGTACCGCTTCAAAGGTTCTTTTGTTGATTGCCCATTCAAGAAGGCTTTTTGCGTAAGTCTTATCTTCACAATCCTCTACTTCGTCAAGGCACTTCATGGCTTCCTCGTAGTCGATTACTTTCATTCCGTCACTTCCTCTCTGCTTATCGCCCAGGCTAACATTTCCGTCTCATCTCTTCTGGGCTCTACGCTCTTGAAGCACCAGTGCTTCGCCTCCCACTTTCCGTGTTCCATCCATGCCGTTCCGAGAGACTTGCTAAACAGGACTACGTCCACAAGCGTCCATTTATCAAAGGTCGGAAGCTCTTGGGGTAACTTTTTCCACCCTCTTTCTCTGTCGAGGTAGAAGCCAGGCACATAAAAGCATGTGGGATGCTCCCGGATGTAGTTATCGTTCTCGGTGTAGAATGGATTCCGCTTCTTTAGGTCGGCCTGTTCGTTAAAGTACGCTTGCCATTGCTCTATCGAAATCTGCTCATCCATTACTACCGGCATTATCCCGTTACCTCCCTCATGAGGATGTACTCAATGTATGGTATGTTGCTTGGTGCCTCCGGCACGAATGTTAGCATTTCGACTCTGTATCCTTGCTGTAGCGCTTCCTCAAGAGCTATGCAGCCTTTGGGTGTGGTCCTTACCACCTTAAGCTCTGTGCGCGGTTTCTTGTGCATCTTGTCTGCGTCCGCTATGTCTCTCACATATTCGCCGGTTATGGGGTCCTTTATATCGAAGCTTGCTATATACTCGCTCTCGAGTAAGTGTCTAATCCTATTCGTTAAGCTTTCAATCACCTTGTCTTTTGCTTCTAACTCTTCCAACAATTTTGTAATAGTTAAGTCTCCAGTAGTCATGCTTTCTGATTCTCCCTCTTTATCTCTGTGATTCTTCCGTGTATCAGGTCTTCACAGACACGCTCCGCATAGCTTACGGTTGCCAATATATCAAAGGCTCGCGCCTTTTCCTGCTTGACGTATATCTGAAGCTCGGGAAGGTCTGCTGCCTTCGGCACGTAATAACCGCCGGAGGGCTTAGAGACTATCACGTCATGATTCCGGGCTTCGCTGATAAGCAGTCTTACATAGCGGTCTTTGTCTTTAACTTCATGGGGGATAAGCCCTGCAAGGTCTGCTTTCTGTACCAGGCGCTCTCTTGATATAGCACATTCTTTTCCGCTGGGGATAAGGTCGATAATCGTTAACATGTCTCTAAGTCCTCCTTCTGTCCTAATCTTCTACTGTTTCGGCTGTGACCGTTACGTCAAAGCCCTCATCGTCTAACTGGCTGAATATCATGTAGGCCGTGTTCTCCGCGTCCAAGGACGCCGCATCAGGTCCCTCAATAGTGACTACAAGCTTCACCGGTCTACCTCCTTCACCACCAGCACGTAGTTCTCTTTGTCCTTAATCTTCGTTACGATGCCATCCTTTGCCAGAGCTACCATCGTGTCTATCATGTCTTCGTGATCTCTGCACTCGATGGTGTCGCCGGGCTGAATTCTTAAATCAATCTCACTCATGCTTAATCTCCTCGCAGCGTTCCGAACGCTTGCCTGCGTTATATTCTTTTAAGCGCTGATATATCATTGAGTTGATTGTTCCTACCGGAGCGTGAACCTCTGTCGCTATCGCATCGTTTGACCATCCTGCCTTCTTAAGGGCGCAGGCCTTGTCCCAATCAATCTTGCTTCTCTTGGGACCGGGCTTGCCCTTTGTCTTTTCGGGTTTCTTGGGCTCTTCGTTCGCGGTTTCAGGTACCTCGTTCACGTTTTCGTGATTCTCGTTCGCGTTTTCGAAGGTTCCGTTCGCGTTTGCCAAGAGATTCGTTAAAAACTCTCTGGCTTCTTTCTGTGTGACCGGAGTCTTAAACTGCAGCTCTACGGTCATAATGTGGTTTATACTTCTCATTTCTTCGATTTCAAATCCTTCGAGGTTAATCATGTCCTTTCTCCTTTGATGTATGCGGCGAGCACTTTATACTCGTCGGTTGCCTTTTTGATGACCTGTTCCAGATACTCGAGCCTTTCCACGACTAAATGATAGACGGGGTCGCCTTCCTTGAAGGTTAACTTCGGCTCTTCGTCCTTTGCTTCCGGGAGCACGACTGTCATGTCGTCATCCTTATAGCTTTCCTGCAGAAGCTGGCGGACCGTTTTCTCTGTTACTCCGTTCTGATGTGCCAGGACCTTAATCCGGTCATCTCCTGAGCCCTGCATGGCTTCGAAGCGTTCTTTTATTTCTCTCGGTCTTATGACCGTGCTCTCAGGTTTATACATTTAATCCTCCCTGTAGTTCTTCCCAAAAATCTCCATGAAGTTCTTTTCGGGATATTTTTTCTCGAAGGCCTTCTGGCCTTCAGACTTTAAGAAATGCATCATCTTCGCGTTAAGGTGGACGGCTTCCGTTCCGAGCCTGTGGTGGGGTATGCACAGCCGGACGGTCAATCCGTACTTTGTGGAGAGCCTTTTTCGGGGTCCGTTAAAAACGTGATGCTCTTCGGTGACCTTTGGGAAGTCGTCCCCTCTCAGCTTCTTGCAGAGATAACAGTATGAATTGTCACTCTGCATGATGGACTTACTCATTCTCGAGGGTCTGTTTCACGGTATCAATCTTCTCAACCTTGAAATTTCCCTTCTGGTTCATTGAAAGTTTTACCTTTGACACGTCGTTAATCTGGACTGTGACGTTTGTTATGCTATAGCTCTGAATTACCGGTATGGCCAGCTTTAAGAAGTCTGCTGCCTGTGCGTGATTCACAAGGATGCTGTCAATGTTTGCCTCGGCAAGCTCCTTGTTGAGTCTCTGCTTCCTGCGGAGCGTAGCGCCCTCGCATTTACATTTGTCGGTTGCTTCCTCATCAGCCTCCGGCTGAGTGTAGTTCTCATCATGCATTAACGCGATCTGTGTCTGATGACAGAACTGGCATGTTCCAGTTGTTTGATACATCGGTTCCTTCTTTCTGCTTGAGCCATATTCTCAAGCGCTTAATTAATTCTTTTGTGGTGTCTTCGTACATCGGGCCTTCTGCGTAGGCCAGCTGCATCGTCGTACCGTGTACTGAAGCATTGGGAGCGTTTATTGTCATCTTCCATCGCTCTCCGAAGTACCAGACGACGAGCTGCAGGTTATACTTTTTCATGTAACGCTTTAAAAGTTCATTCAAAGTGTTCTCCTTTTCCGTCTAAGAAGAGGTCCTGTTCTTCTGTAAGACCAAAGCCGTAATACTCGAGGATGTTGCAGGCTGTTTTAATTCTGTCTGCAGCCGCTTTGTTATACTTGCCGGACCAGTCCATGATTGAGTTATCACTGCTGCCGTCATTCAACGCTCTGACGATGTTGCAAAACATCTGCTGCATGGGGGTGAGTCCGTCCCACTGTTTCTCGTATGCTTCTTTTTGTTCATCTTTGAGACAGTAGAAGTTATCTTCCTCGTCGTAGAAGTAATGGATCGCGCAGGCTTTATTAACGTATGAGCCTCTGTTACTTAGCCACTTCCACGCATCAGCTGTCTTTGTTTCGTCTGTCTTAACTCCGCCTTTGACTACGAGCTTCACGAAGGAGTCCATATCTTTAAAGATTTCTTTCAAGAAAGCCTTGCCCTTTTTGATTCTCTGGTCCCGGGCTTTTCTCTCGAGTTCTTCCTTCGACAGTTCTTTCTTCTTGGAGTCTTTGACCTTGATGATGGTGTACCAAGACCAGCTCTCGCAATATTCACAGTCTTTGTATTTCATGAGGTCCTTCGGAGGGTCTTTCAAGAGGTTAATTTCAGGCTTCTTTTCTACGCATGATTCCCAGGTGCTATGCTTTGATTTTTTAATGTTTGCCGCTTTCAGAAGACCTTCAAGGATTTTCTTGTTCTTTTCCTTTGTGGCATCTTCCACAGCCTTCTCGACCTTCCACTTAAGGTCCTTCGAGCTTGTGACTTCCTGAAGAATCTTGTTTCGGTCTTTTACGTTCTTGAGCTTCTCGAGGGTGATGTAGTCGGATATGGAGAGCTGAAAGCCTTCCTTTGCCGGTGCTTCGACTGCTTTCTTTGAGAGCTTGGCTATCTCCAGACGGTGCTTGATGGTGGTCTCTGAGAAGCCGGTCTTTTCGGTGATGCCCTGGATGCTATCACCTAAGTCAAGCATCATCTGAAAGCCGTTCGCCTGCTCCCATATCGTCAGATCGGAGCGCTGCATGTTCTCTTCGAGCATGATGGAAACCTGTTCCTTGTTGCTCATGTCCTCAACGACCTTGCAGGGAACCTTTTCAATTCCGGCAAGTCGTGCAGCTTCGCATCTGCGATGCCCGATAAGAAGTGTGTAGTCGCCTGAGACAAACTCTCCGTTCTCGAAGTGTCCGGGAATAACGGTCAGGTTCTGCATGATGCCATTCTTGCGAATAGATTCCGCGAGTTCCGTGAGGTCGCCCAGGTCTTTCCGTGGGTTTTGGGGATGAGCGTGGATTTTCTCCAGCTCTATCTCTGTCAATGTGTTCATGCCTTTTGTCCTCCTTTGATTTTTTCAGCGTTTTCGGCTTTTTTCTTCTCGATTTCTCGCTCGAGCCAGCCCGAATAACTGTGTGCCTTCTTATGCTCGACCGAAGTAAGCTTCTTGCTGAGAAAAATCGCTAATTGTTTCCATGTATCGCTTACCGGTTCGCCTCGCTGATTCTTGAAACCATTCTCAAACCATCTCGGCAGGTATTTTGTGAAGACTGCTGCCGTGTAGTCCGCATCAGTGTAAAGCGTAACCGTATAAGGTTCTCTTAAGTGTTTCAGGGCTTCCAGAAGGACGATGCCTTCCGCTTCGTTCTTGGTTGCCTCTTCAAGGGTTCCGATGTATGAGTAAGTTGCCGGTCCCTTTGATGTGATGACTTCGAGCACGTACCCGAAGCCGACGTTCTTGTTCACCGGAGCCCTGGCCGTGGTCTTTATGTAGATGTTTACGTTCATGTTCAAGCTCCGCCTTTCGTTTCATGGGATTTTATGAGGGTGTACGAGAAATACTCGAATCCCGAGAATTCTGAAATACCATGCAGCGGTTCACCGTAGAGGTTATAGCCTTTAATCACTCTCGCATCTTTCCGGAAGTGCTTCGCGGTGATGACTTTCTTTGTGACCTTTGGCTTAAGCAGGTTTCTTGAGCCGTACCAACGTTTACCGATAAGCTCTCCCTCCGTCTCCTCGGTACGTGCCGCGTATTTGATGAAGTAGTCGGCGATTTGTGCATATTGTCCCTGGGTGTGCAGAGGATCTATGTGGATGCCTCCGTAGGTCCACGCATTGGTGATGCATTCCGGAGGGCACTTATTCACAAGCATGTGGATGTGTCTGCCGCCTCTCTTGCCGACTTCCTTCACGTAGATGTATTTGAGTTCAAGTCCTGCTTTCTTGTATTCAGTTTTAAGTTTCCGCAGAGCCTTCGAAGTTAAGGCCTGCATCTCCGTTGAGTCTTTGGGTACCTGTTTATGAAAATCGAGTCGGAGAAGAAAATCTCCATCTTTGAAGTTTGTGTTCATGAGCCTTCTTAAGGTCTTGGCTGCCTTCCTTTGGTTGACCTTCTTTTGGGCTTCAGTTGATACCCTCTCTTTGGGAGCCCTCTTCTCTCCCTTGGTATGGACTCTATAGGAGAAGTATTTTAAAACCTCTATGGTTTCACCAGCCACACATGTCTCTTGTATGTATGGCATATAACTCCTTTTGGTCGAATGGATAATAACTTAAGCAAGAAGCTTAAGGCGCTCGAAGCGCCCGATTTTCTTGACTTTTTCGGGGTATTCAACTATAATAAAGATACAGATAAGACTTTTAGATTAGTCCTCCGAATTCCACTTCGAGGGCTTTTCTTTTTGTTAAAATTCTTCATGATTTCCAACTCCTAAAAGATTATTGAAGTAAATCATTCTCTCTTTGATTTCCGGCCAGCTCTTTATCTGGTAATCATTTCTTAAGGCTCCGGTCTCACCGCATTTGTAACAAGCGGTAATCGTCTGATATAAATCCTTGTGGTCTTTATACTTGTCCTGGTACCTGCTGATTAAGGTTAAGGCGTAGGTGATGTTATTGAATTCATTCAAGGGGTCCAAGTCCATCGCTTCCATCTCCGGCCAGTTAACCTCTCTGATCTGACAGAGCCCTGCTGAATACTTTCCTTCATCAAGGACAAAGATGTTGGTTCTGAAGGAAGATTCTGACTCGATGAGTGCGAAGGCATATCCCTCATTTACTCCCATACGGTCGGCTTCGAGGATTATCCACTCCTGCAGCTCTTTTCCCAGGGGAACCTCTGCGAGGTAAAGGACTTTCTTCGGTTCTTCTTTCGCCGGTACCGGTTCCGCTTCGATGATGAGCGGATTCTCTTTCATGAGTTCCTTGGGGTTCTTTGTCTCGGCTACCATCTGCTTAAGTTCCTGCAGCTGTTCGTCAGCTTCTTTCTCTTCGTGGATTGCTATCGCTATCAGGCCTACGCATATAACAAGGACCAAGACTGCGGATACCTTTAAAAATGTTTTCATGTCTCCTCCTTTAACAGTTCTGAAATCTTCCCTCTTTCTGTATTAAGTTCTTGGATAATGTCGATGAAGTTCTCGAGTTTGAGCGTCTTCGGATTACTCAGCCATTTTGAAACTGTTTGCTGCTTGACTCCGAGTCTCGCGGAGAATTGTTCCTGTGTGAGTTCCTGCCGTTTGAGTTCTCCCCGGAAGTAATCCGATATCTTGTTGAGAATCCGGCTGGTTCTTGTGATGTAAATCTTTTTCTTCATTTGCCTTTTGTCCTTTTGGTTGTCAGTTCTTTTTTGAGGGACTTGGCTTGTCAAGTCCCTCGTGTTACCTGTAAGGTAGCACGGTGCTTCATAATTGCATTTTGCGTTTATCCCGATTAAAAAAATTAAGCGTCTACTTTTTCGAAGAGTTCCTCGAAGGAGCTGCTATAATGCTCAATCAATTTCTTGAGTTCTGTGAGCTCAAATTCAGCTCTTCCGCTTAAACGTCTTCTTACGCTGTCGTCGCTCATGTCTAAGAGGTCTGCGAGGTCCATTACATCCTCATTGGCATATGACATCTTCGCTCTAAGACCGGGAAAGATGTTTTTCAGTGCTTTCGCCATCTGTTGTTTATGCTCCTTTCTAAACGCGTTCTGCGTTTCTATGCGTCCACTATAAACCCGTAATGCGTTTATGTCAATACCTTTTTTCATTATTTTATTGATTTTTGCGTTTATCCTATTGCTTAAACTCATTTCTGCGTTTATAATGTAGTTGCAGGAGGTGATTTGGATGTCAAAGAAAAGAATCGTTGATGCAAGAAGTCCTGAATATTCAGCCCTCGGTCGCAAGCTTACGGAAGCGCGAAATGCTCTCGGGCTCACGCAAGCGGAGGCGGCCAAACGGATTGGAATTCCGCAGAGTACGTATTCAGGTTATGAGACCGGCACTCGTAAAGTTACACTTACCACATTGAAACAAATTGCAGCGGCTTATGGGGTTGATGTTGATACATTAATTGATACACCCAAGAGGGCCGTTTCTTTGTCTGATGAAGCAGGGCGAGTCCTTGAGTGCTATATGTCTGCAGACGACGAAACAAGGCGAATGGTTAAGCGGTTATTGTCTTATTATGAGAAGTTTAAAGAATAGAGTGCTGAAGTAGGGCTTTTGTCGGATAAGGAGGAATTAAATGCAAATAGAGAAACTTCCGAGCGGTTCCTACAGAATCCGCCAACAGTACAATAAGAAACGTTATGACGTGGTTGTGGACCATAAGCCCACCCAGAAGGAAGCGCTGGAGCTTCTCGGGCAGGTGATGAAGGATGTTGTTGTAGATAAGGCCTCATTCAGTTCTGCTGCCGAGCGCTACATTCAGTTAAAGGCTAACATCTTAAGCCCTCGGACCATCCGGGAATATAAACTGCTCCCTGCAAGGCTCCCGGAATGGTTCCAGAAGATAAACGTGAATCAAATTACAGCTGATACAGTTCAGCAATGCATCAATGAGCTTGCCGGTACCTGTTCGGCCAAAACGGTCCGCTCGCTTCACGGTTTTATTTCTGCCGTTCTGAAGCGTGCACGTCCTCATTTGATGCTTAACACTACGCTCCCACGCTTACAGAAGAAAGAGCCGTACATTCCACGCAAGGAAGACTTGCAGGCCATCCTTAAAGAGGCTGAGGGTACGCAATACAGCATTCCGATAAAACTCGCCTGCTACGGGCTCAGGCGCGGCGAGATATGTGCTTTGGAATTGTCGGACCTTGATGCCTCGGACGTGATACACGTTACGAAGGATCTTGTGCAGGATTCCTCGGGTACCTGGGTAAAGAAGCCGCCCAAGACTCCCGGAAGCGTGAGGGATGTTCCGATTGACCACGCACTCGCCGAAGAGATTCGGGCACAGGGATACATCTTTAAAGGTTTTCCCGGTACGATTTCCAATTTCCTTGCACGTACTCAAGCGAAGCTTGGCCTTGAGCACTTCTCAGTCCACAAGCTGCGTCACCTGTTTTCTTCAATCCTGCTCGATAAGGGCTACGATCTGAAGACCATCCAAGAGCTTGGAGGCTGGCAGGGTTCGGAAACGGTAATGAGTGTCTATCTTCACTCGCTGAAGCTCAAGGACGAGGAGCAGCGTCGGAAGATTGCCTCTGATATATCGTCTTTTATGGATTAATAAAGCTCATGGGTTTTTCCGTGGGCTTTATTTTACATTTGTGCGTTGTAAACCTTGATTTTACGTTGTAAAAAAGCAAAATAAAAAAGCCTCATTTCTTGGGTTTTTCCCTTGAAATAAGGCTTTTTCTTCGAATCGGAGTGACAAGACTTGAACATTTTGCTATGTCTATAATATGGCCGTTTTATGCGGTTTTTGTGGGCTCATGGGTTTTTGCGTGGGCTTTTGCCTTTTCGTTGCCTCTTGTATGGTACTCTTTCCTTGCATCCGGCGGCTCCTTTCAGTCGGGTGTAACAATAAGTTACAGGGCGGCTCCTATCGGGAATGTGGGCCGCCTAAACTTATGCACATTTTCACAAACTTATCCACAAAAATAAGGGCTCCCTTCGTGGAGCCCTTTTCTTGAAGTATATTGTTAAGGAGTAGTAATGAAGTCTCTGTCGACGGTGCCGGTGATGGCCCCTGTCTTCTGCGTTGAGATGATGACGCCGTTCTTATTTGTGCCTCTATAATAGAGTGTGGAGAGCTTAACCCATGCCGGGATGTTCTTTCCGTTGTAATAAGTGGCGCCTGATTTAAGCTTTATCTTGTCCCCTACTTTAAGATTAACCAGGTAATCCGCGTCGGTCGTATAGATCGTAAGCTTCAGGCCTACAGGAATCTTATTCGGGTCTGTTATCTTCTCGGCGTTCCATCCGTACAAGGTCCGCCAGCCGCCTCTCACGCCGTAGCGCTCCGCTATGGCAGAAAGCGTCTCGCCTTTCTTAACGACGTGAGTTAAAACGGTCTGGGGAACAACAGAGGGATTATCATCGAGAAGGAGTTCTTCGTCGTACTTGGGAATAATATAGCCTCTGATGTATCGGCCATTAACGGACAACGTCCTGCGCTGGCATCTCTGGGAGTAATTTCCTTCGATAACCGTTATTGTGGAGCCTATCACGGACTCAACTATGCCGGTGTGGTTGGCTCCCGTTCTGCAGTCGCCTATTCCGTTATCATCCCATGAATAAATGATTATATCTCCGGGCTTGGGTGTGAAGGAATCATCTTCTACCCATATGTCCATTTTCTGTGCGAGCTCTATGAGCTTGCGACAGGAACATTCTACCGGGATTATATCGGTGTAGCCTGCTCTGATGGCTGCAGCTGATACTGTGGCCGCGCACCAGGCATCTTTTAAAGTCATCTTATAACCTCTCGGATGAGGAAGATAACTGTTGTACGTGTCGATAATGTCCTTATGCTTTGCGGAGCCGTTCGTCGCTCCGAGCCAGCCCTGCATTATCTCTACGATCTTACGCCTCGAGTGGCCCGTAGAAGGAGCTTTATCTTCGATGAAGAAGTGAATATATACCTCTTCACATATTGCGGTACGTCTGTCCTTATTTGCCTGTGTCTGATTGGCCGGAGCTTCGTATACAACCATAACCTTCTCGGAGCATTCCTTCAGGGTCTTTGTGGGGTCTCTTAAAACCGCAAGGACCGTCGGGAATTTATTCAAGAGTTCCCAGATAAGGAAATCATGCTGCGTGTCTACGTCTGCAATGGATACGCCTCTTTCGTCTACGAGATTTTTATGATTCTGTTTACGTCCGTCTTTTGTCCATTGAGCCCAACCGAAGCCGATTGAATCGTGAACGTAATCCCATTCTCCGGAATCAACCTCAGATATGTACTGCTCATCAGTCATTTTCAGCCGGTCCATGCTTGAGTTCTGGGCGTTTCTTGCGTTCCAGGCGCTCTCTGCGTAGTTATTGCCGAGCATGGAGGCGCAGCCGATGTCGGTCACGCCTATGCTCTGAAGTTTCTTGATTAACTTAATGCAGTCTGCATCGTAGTTAAAATTAATCATTCTGCCTTTTCCTCTTTTTTAGCCTTTGCCTTTGTCTCTGCTTTCGGTGCTTTGGAGTTTCTTCCACGGCCACTTCCGCCGTGATTTCCTCCGCTTCCGCTATCGTGTGAACCGCCGTTCCCTATCGGCTTGTTCTGTCCTGTTGTGGTACCGCCCCTTGTGGGGTCGAATGTAGGTATTACTACCGGCATTATCCCTTCCTCCTTTTTTCATCATTAAAACCACAGTTCAAAGAGTTTAATTAATGCGTAAACCGTATTAATCAAACCGCCCATTCTCACCCTTAAATTACTCGAAAACTTCCTCGCTTTCTTCTTTTTCATTTGTGGGGTCCTCATGTGGTAATTCCGTTGTGCTCTGGGTTAACTGTTCATTAGCCTTCTCTGCCTTCTTTTTATTCGCTAAAATAAATTGCTTGAAAAATCCCGGTACCCACCAACCGAGTACGTCGTGATTTTCCATAATGCTTACAGCTTCATTCCAAATGATTGCAATAACAACGCCTTCTCTCAGAGCCATCTGCGTCTCAGGTGGAAAGAGCATACCTACAAGGTTAGCCAGGCCAACCGAAGATATTAACATCACTTTTTTCAATACTCCGAATTCGCCGGCTTTTGAGCTCAGTTTGCCGTTCTCCGACTTGGTGGACTTGCCTTTGCAGGCAATAATTACACCGGTGATTATGTCCCACACGATGAGAATAAGCATAATTTGAAATGACTTATTCCAAGCACCGAATACATAGGTGAACATGCTTCCTAAGCCTGTTAACGCAGCGAAAGCCGTCATACTGATAGTTGTTAATTCAGAAAAAAACTTTCTTATCATCCTTTGGTCCTCCAGAAATATTTAATCATGTGCTTTACCTCTTTTTGGGGCGCATTAACGCGCCCCAAATTACTGCAATTAATTACTGATCGCCATAAGGCAACATTTGAAAATAGTTCTTATTTGCAGGTTTCACAATAATATCATTTACAAGTCTTTCTACGTCTTTTGAGATGAAGAAATATCCTAATTGTGAATAGTGACCGCCACCAACGTAAGGTGAAATGTGTATCTCTTGCGCTGAATTGTTCACAAAGTCAACATAAAAGCAATACGAATACAAAGCACATACGTTAGTGATTGCCGTTCCGTACTTCTTCATACTGTTGCTTGAAGAATAAGGGGACATACAGAAAATCGTTGCGTTGGGGTTCTTGGTACGGACAACAGATATAATCTGTTTAAGGTATCCGCAAAAGCTGTCTGCACCCACTTCATCGGATGCCGTTCCCACAGGATAATCTTCTCCGTAGTCATTTGTACACAAAGCGATAAAATATGCGTCGCAAGCGTGCTCTGCATTTTGAAGGGCCGTCTTAAGTGTTGACTCTAACCAGGTTTTTGTAGCGATGCCCCCTCTTGCATAGTTTTCGCAAGGAATGCCGTATCTTTGACCCATGAAGCTCAACCATGACTTAGAAAAATCTGATAAAGAGCCGTCGAGATTCATTAGTCCACAAGCGAGCGAATCCCCGATTACGCCAAGTCTTTTAAATATGCAAATAAGCCCATCTTTGCTGTTTCCGCTTTCTCCGCCGCTAATGTCTTCGCCGTAAATGTTGTAAACACTCATAATTAAGTACCTGCGCTTTCTGTAAATGTGATATGACTTGCGTTAGTTGTCGGATAACAACCGATTCTTACGTAAGAAGCTCCATCGGGAACGTTAACCGTTCCATTTCTTGTTTGAACATATCCAATATATGCCTTTGATGAAGTGTAAAATACTATGTCGACTGTGTTCCCCGTTGCAGTTGACGACGTGATTGTGTATACCATTCCGTCGACTAAGTTTGTATATGCTTCGGTGCAAGCATAATTATCCTTAGATTTAATGGTCCCATCAAAACGGCTTAACTGTTTATTCGTTGTGAATGAAAGCGGAATCTGTCCTCTCGGGTTTTGTCCCGATGAAGCTACTGTGATTTCTATTGCCGCGGTTTTCGTAATGCCGTTTTCGGTGTAACTGATTACGATATTGTATGTTCCTGCTGCGGCCATATTTACGCCACTTGAGTTTATTGTTGCCGAGCTGGTGACGTCTGCTGTTGTGCCTGTGTTATAAAAAGCTGTTACAGTGATGTCGTTTGTATTTAAAGTTTCTCCTACAGTATAAGAGGTCTTCGTTTTTGTGGCGGATATGCTTGTCAATTCTGCCACGGGTGTCTGAGATACAGAAATGCTTATGCTTGTGGTCTTGGTGACTCCACGTTCTTCGTAACTGATTCCGATGGAATATGTTCCTGCAACGTCCATGTCCACACTGGCCGTGTCAAAAGTTGCATACTCGGTGACATCTGCATATGTGTCATCCGAATACGTAGCAGTTACAACGACATCCGCCAATGAAAGGGTGTCCCCAGTAGCATACGAAGTCTGCTCTTTAGATGCTGAGATTGCTATAAGTTCCGGCAAGGTGGGAGTTCTTCCGTTTAAGGCGTCTTCTAATGCATTGCTATAGATTTGACCATTCGGTACGCTCCATGCTACATGTGCGAAACAATCAAGAAGTGCGTTTTTGACATCTTCGGTGATTCCCTGGGGGATTTCTGGCTTGTTGGTTAAGTCGTTGTAATCGCCGGAGAATAACGTAGGCTTGTTGGTTAAATTATTGTAATCGCCATCGAAAGCATCAGCAGCGTTCTGTTTTTCGTCGAGAGCTTCCTGTAAGTCAGTCTGATCTGAAAGAGTGCCCAGTATGTTGCCCCATCTGGGAGTAGTTCCGCCGCCTCCGCCTCCGGTCTGCTCTACCCATTCAAAATCGAGGTCTTCGTCGCTTGATTTTGAAAGAACCTGTCCCTCTTCGCCGCCTCTGAATTTATCGAACATTCCAAGAACCTGCTCGTATACTTCTGGCGTGGGAGGCTCAGGGCTTTCGCCTATTTCATAGCCGGACGGCTCTACGCGGATAGTAACAACGTCAGCTGTGATGAGGTCGCCGCCGAAGACCGAAACTGTAAAGCATCCTTTGCGAATTACTTCCGTCGGTACGAAACATTCATCATTATCAAGGATCACGTTGTAAACACGGCCGCCGTTTGTAAAGACGCCGGTCTTTGTTACTCCATCCCAATCGGGCGAGAAATCAAATTTCGCCTTTAAATAATTTTCCGACCGCGCTACTACAATGCTTCGGTCGGTTCTGGTGAGGTGCTGGGATTCAACATTAAATCGTAAATACATCTTACTCCTCCTGCTTTGTCTCTTCTTTTTGTTTCTGGATAACCTCTTCTGTGGCTTTTGTCACTTCATACAAAATCTCACTTAAGACCATCCTTTTAACCTCAAGAGGAAGCTGCGCTTCGTTAATATCCTGAACAAGCTTCTCCCGTAAGTTCACTATAGTTAAATCCATTTTGTCCTCCTATCCAATAAGGTTGTACGCCTTCAAGGCGCTTATAAGTGACGTCAGTTTGGCGCTATCAGTCGAGCCTGAAACGGTTCTCTTGCTTGCTCCTGATGTGCCAAAGAAGGCAAGGGTGTCCGTTGTTTTGTTGCAAATATGAACGTTGCCAAACAGCCCTATATAACTGCTTGTAAATTGAGCCTTGTTCGTTGAGCCTATTCTTATAAATCCGGTGCTGGAATTGTTACCGAAAACAAGTCCGGCCTGAGTTATTTCCGTGTAATATGTCGAGCTTGTCGGAGAGTAAACGCCAACCGTGTTTGTATTAATCTTGCTGTTCATGTTGGTTATGAGTCTTTTTTGGATTTTTACAAAACCAGTCTCGAATTCAAGCTCAGATATTCCATACAAGGAAATAACTCCGAGGTACGTTACTTTAAATTTTCCGGCTACGTTTATGCCGTCGGTACCGATATAAACGCCGTCGGAATACGAATTCATAGAATTCGTTCCGTTATAAATCGCGGAATTTGTAATTGTAAAGCCGCCAATATCTCCGCTTTTCGCAGTCATCGCTCCGTATTTATCTACTTTGAACTTGCCAGCGAGGTTTATTCCATCGGTGCCGATATAGATTCCATTAGATGTTGACGACATGGAGTTTGTTCCGTTGTAGAAAGAGGTATTGCTTATCGTGAAGCCCTGCGAACCATTTCCGATATATCCGCTTGTGGCTGTGATTTTGCCGGTAATGGTAACGCCGGTTGATTCAGCTTTGAAAACTGTGCTGTTTCCACTTGTCAGCGTGAAGGAAGTCGCGCCCAAGTTCCAACCGAAGCTTGAAGGATTTCCTCCAATTTTGTCGACTTTGGCGGAAATCTGGTCAGCCGTCTGAGTTACAAGAGACTGAACCTCTGCCTCGAGGTCTATCACCTGCGAGGAAGTCTCTTCTACAGTTCTAACCAGCGCGTTAACTCTTCCCAGAGCTTGGGAAATTTCCGTGTTAAGCGAAGTTACTTCCGAGCGTATCGACTGCCCTTCTGCATAGATTGAATCATATAGCGTCTGAATTCCCCGGAGCGTTCTTTCCAGGACGTAGCTTGTGATTGTGTTGGAGCCGTCCGAGAATTCTATAGCATCACCGGTCTCCATGCAGGGAGTGCCGATGATTTCAATTTCTACAGGCGTGTACCGGATGGCGCTGACAGTATTTAAAACTGTTGTGGCAATGTTGTTAAGCTCATTTGCGCTCTTGCCATACATCAGGAAGTTGTCCTCGATAATCAAGGCATTTGTTCCGGTACCGGCAATTCCACCGATGTCCTCGGGGTTCTGGCGAATCTGAACCTTGTCGATGAGTTCTGTCTGATAATCCTCATGTTTTAGTTCTATGGCCTTACCGGAGACGTCTGTAGCCGTTCCGCCGAGGGTTATATACTGAAAATGCCCGTTTCGGCCAATACGTCCGAAGCAGGCATTAATTTCGCAAATTCTTGTAATTACATCAGAACCGTATAAGGTCGTCGGTGTAATCGTTTTCTCTATGTTGATGTTATCATTTATAAGAGTTGTCGGGTCCTGAGTAATTCCTAAGTGGTTAAAGAATGAATCCCTGAAACTCTTGAGTGTCATTGGGAAGGTTAAGCTCTCGTACCAAGCAGAAACCTCTGCGTTAAGGATGAGATATAAATCGTCGTAGGCCGTTATCTCTCTGTGGTCTCTTTCAACCGTGGGAACATCTGAAACGACCGTGTACGTCCCCAGTTCGAAAGGATTAAGAGCGTCTCCGTCGATGATTTCATTCACATTGATGCGTTTTCCGATGAGACTTGAACCGTTGTTCGCTATGGTGATTTTGAATTCAGAAGCGTTGCATGAACCGAAAGCGAGGTTTTCTTCCATGCTTATCGACTCATGCAGCTCCATAGATTCTTCATAAATATCATCGTTAGTGAGTGAAACGCCGTCGCCGGTGATGACTAAATCTATTTTCTTTGTGTAAAACTGTTCTCTGTGGATGTAATCAATCATCGCTCCCTAACCTCTACAGGAAATTCTTTAAATCTTAACTGCATTGAAGATTCCTGAATCAAAACAGGCTCAAAGTTAATAAAAAGGTTAACGTTTTCCACGGTCTTCGTGTTATTGCAGTAGATTGAGCAGGGATAATATTCCTCCGCCTGCTTTGCCGCTGCTAAAGTCGTTAAAAACGAAGTGTAAGAAGCTTCGTCTCTGAATTTCAGATTGAAGCTTCCTGCCACTCTTGTTCTGACCTTTTTTCTATGTTCTACTCTGTTGGCATCCTTCCAGACGTCAAACTCATCATTCTTTATGACGTTGTAGCTCTCATCGTTGAGAATGTTCGCCGTGTAATCTGTGTTGCCGACCTTGAATAAAATAAGCATTATGCTACCTCATAAGTGGATTTTTGCCGGTTAACATCTGGGTCTTGACATTTTCTTTTTGGACTACGCGGAAGAGGTTCCTTGCGTCGCCCTGAAGGATGACATCGACCTGTGTCGGCTGCGCCTGAAGGAGCGATGAGTTAATAGAATCGAGTCTACTTGTTACGCCTGCGTCGTTATAATTTACATTAACCGGTGTCACAGGGACAAGCTTCTGCGCCAGCATGTTAAGAGGGTTCTGCAGCTCTCTCGCGCCTTCTTTTAAGCCCTGGCTCATTAAGTCGATGAAGTCGGGCATGAAGGTGTGTGCATTCGACAGAGGTCCTTCTTTCGGTTCTGAGAAGCCTAAGAAGTCTTTAACCGTCTGAGCTAAGTTCTTGACGGTGTCCTTAAACTTATCAAACTTTTCTTTGATACCTCCGACAAAATTGTCGATGATGTCTTTGCCCCAGGTCTTCGCTCCGTCTACGATCTCCTTGAATTTATTCGTAAAGTTTTCTTTTATCTCTTTCAGCTTGTTTCCGGCGATTTCTTTTAGATTGCCAAATCCCGAAGAAAATCCTTCTTTCAGGTTTCCCCAGACATTACCGAACGCAGTCTTGATATTTTCCCCGGCTGTTGAGAATGCATTTTTCAGGCCTTCGAGTTTCTCTGCTGCGCCTTCTTTAATGTTTGTGAGTGCATTTGAGACGTTCTCTTTAATGCCAGCCCATTTTTCAGCAGCTCCCTGTTTAAGGTTTTCCCATGCTCCAGAGATTGTCTCTTTAATCTGCCCGAATTTTTCTCCGATGGAGCTTGCCAGATCGCTGGCCCAGCCTTTGATTGCATCCCAATTCTTATATATCGCCACACCGGCAGCCGCAAGTCCTGCCACGCCTGCGACAATTATTCCGACAGGACCGCTTAAGAGTGCCAGCGCGGGACCGATAGCCGCTACTGCTGTTGCGATGCCCGAAATAATCGAAGCTATCGGACTTATTGCGGCCACGATTGCGGCTATTGTGGCGATTAACGTTATTGTTTCCGGTGAAAGTTTTGCTATAAAACCTGCTACTTTCTCGACTACCTGCCCGACTTTCTCGATTGCCGGTGCCATCGCCTTAAGCGCTGATATAGCAGCTTTACCGAACGAACCTGATAAAGTAGCTTTCAACTCGTCCAGAATATCGTTTAACTCGTTCGCCTGGTCAAGTTCTTCCTGTGAGATGATTATTCCCTTGTCTTCAGCTGCCTGCCCCAATTCTCTAAGGGCACGTCCGCCATCATCGAGGATCCCTGCGAGGGAATCGGCTCCGGTACCGAAGAGCTTCATCGCGAGCGTATCTCGTTCAAGTTCTCCGTCGACCTTGCCGAGAGCTTCTACCGTATCGAAGAAGATGTCTTCGATGTTTCGGAAGCTGCCGTCTGCGTTCCTTGTGGCAACGCCTATCTGGTCCCATGCTTCGGCTACGTCCGTAGACTCTGAAGCGATGTTCTTTTTTAACTTTTTTAATGACTTGGTGATGTCTTCCTGTGAGACATCGATAAGGTCTGCCGCATAGGCAAACTTCTGAAGGGTATCTGTAGCGATGCCGGTCTGCTTTGACAATGTGTTTAAGTCGTCAGCGTTTGCAGCGGCTTTAACGCCCATCGCTCCAATGGCTCCCAGCACGCCTGCGGCTCCGGTTGATAATCCTTTGGTGGATTCGGCTACCTTCTTGGCGCCCTCTCCGACTTTTTTAGCCGTATCTGCGATTTTGGCAAGTTCTGCGTTTGAGTTCTTTGCCTGTGACTGCAGCTGTTTGAGGGAGCTTTCTGTCGCTACAATCTCACGCTGTAAAGCCTGATACTCCGCGCTCGTCTTGTCGACTCCGGCGTTATCCATTGACTTCATAGCGTCTTTTAACGCTTCAAGCTTGGTGGAGGTCTCTGAAACGGCTGTAGTTAACAGCTGTTGCTTCTGGCGAAGCAGGTCCATGTTTCCGGGATCTATCTTGAGAAGCTTCTCAACATCCTTTAACTGGGTCTGCGTGTCTCTTATTTCTTTGTTTACGCTTTCAAGAGATTTTGACAGGTTCGTTGTATTGCCGTTAATCTCTATAGTTATGCCCTTAATTCTATCAGCCATTCCGTCTCCTAAAACTTATCAAAGTCTGCCTGAGAGGCGACTTGTGCATATTCGTAATTGTCATTACCGGATTCGATGAACATGTCGAACACGAATCCTTCGTCCAGCTCTTCAAGTTCTGAAAGAGTCAGGCCCATTTCTTTAATCCGAAGGAAGTAAAGAGCTGTGTTTACTTCGCGTTCGGTCGGCCTGGCGCTTTTTTTGGCGTTGACTTCTTTTGTCCGTTGGCTAAATATACCTCAATAATCTTTGAAGCAGCATTTGCAAAGCCCATGCCACTCTCAAAGGTCTCGAGCCACGGAAGGAAATCATCCTGTGATATAAGGACGGGTTCCTGCTTCTTGAAAGCCTCGGCCTGTTTATGCATGATAAAGGCTAAGCGAGTAGCAAGTTCTATCAAATCGCCGCCTTCTGAAGTGTCGTCTTTTGTGGTTTTGGTGATTTCTACAAAAAGGTCTCTCTTAAAGACCTGGTTATAACGGATAGCGGTCGCGCCGTTAGCCAGCAAGCTAACGGCCTGACCGTCAATCTTTATCTCTTTGTACATGCCTTTGTCCTCGTCATGAAAAATTAAGATGCTAAGTTAACGGTTACTGACTTTGTGGTAGTTCCGTCCGAAATTGTAAGGGATGCTCCCTCAGTTGCACTATCGTCAACAGTTACGACTATCTTGCTGCCGGAAACGGTGCAGGTGACATCTGCGTTGTCTGATGATGCTGTGATTGCTCCAGCTGCGCCGGAAGTTTCAAGAATTCCGACTTCGCCTGCGGCGATGTTGATCTCGTTAGGGAATACAGCGAAAGCCTGTCCCAGAGGCTGATATACGGATTCGAAGAAAGTCGAATATCCGGTATCGCCCTGAAGGACTCTTGACTTAACGACTGTTCTGTCAAGAGCTACGCTCTTAACGAAACCTACGGAGATGCTCAGCTCTTCGGGCTGAGGCTCAACAGTTTCCTCTGCGGTCTGTCCTGAGATGGACGGACGGGAAGCAGTAGCGTTGTAGATTACGTGTCTTGTGCTCTTCTCGTCGCCTTCAAACTGGAACATTAAAGCGAAAGGAGAAATCTTTGCGTCAGATACTTCAACGAGAGCGCCGTTCTGGTCTTCAATATCGCCCATGATTTCCTTACGGAATTCGTCGGTGATAAGTGCGATTGAAAGGCTGCCGGTGTAGCCAGCGTTTGAGTCTGTTGAGTAATATGCGCCGTTGTCAGCGAAGAATCTGTATAATTCGCCGGAAGGATCAAGCGAGAGGGAAACTGCACCGGGAAGTCTGTGGATAGTTCCGTAGGTGGCGGTGCCGTCTGCGTTAATCGTTGCTTTCGCATAATGTACGTTTGTAAGGCCGAATTTTACTTTATTAGCCATGAATTAAGCCTCCACTTCATAAGTGATTTGATACATTCGCTGGTCTTCCAACCACTCGGGGTATCGTTCCCAGCGGATGCCGTGTTCGTTTAACTTTGTTTCTATTGCTGTCTCAATGTCGGGGTCTCTGAATTCGATACAGAGGTCGACGTTAAAGCTTGGTATAACCATGTAAACTTGATTATCCGCTTTAAAGTTGTTGGTCTCTGTCTCTTCAAAGATGATAAAAGGCAAGGACGGAGCAGGCTGTTCGGGAGTGTCCGGGAATGCTCTGTAGGCTACTTTGCCCCTGAATCCCTGTATGGAATTTAGAATCCCGTATAATTCCACGCTTGTCATTGTCTCTTAATTCCTTCCTTGATTTTGGTAATTAACTCTTTTTCTGCTTTAGCTTGTGCCGGTCGGATATGGGGCTGTCCCGGTACCGTTCCGCCGGACCTTGTGCGGTGTCCGTTTTCCAACAGGTGCGTCAGCTGATACTCCTTGTTGTAAACGATTCTGCCTCTTACGGCTCCGGCCTTCTTGATTGGGATTTCCTTAATCTTCCAGCCTCTGGAATATTTGCCGCTTCGCCTCTTTCCGGAGCTTCTCGGGGACGTCCTCTTTAGTTCTCTTACGAGGTCTTCGGCGGTTTCCTCAATTGCCTCGGTCACAGTCTCATTCGTGGCTTTGCCAAATTCCTCGAAAGTCTTCTGGATTTCTTTTGCCATGTTTGAGATGCTTACGTTTTTCATACTCCAGTCTTCCTCTCAAGATAAAGCTCAATCTCATCGGAGTATTGAGGGCTGTAGGTTCGGTAAACTCCGTATCGGATACCGTCCACTTCTACAATCTCCTCGCCGTTATAATTGCAGGACTGAGTCTTAATCACCATTTCGGGATTTAATGAATGTCTGCCTGCTACGTCAAACTCTGCTCTTGTGATGGAGCCATCTGACACCAAGATTGGTGAAGACCTTATTTCCTGCGGAATTGGCTGTCCCATTTTATCCTTAACGAATGTCTGGGAAATCAAAATCGCTTCCTTGTCCATTAAGTCCTCGCTTTCTCAGAGAATAAACGGTTATTGAGGAGGTACCGAAGTGATCTCGGCATCTTCACATCGTCGGACTGGCGTTTTCTGTACAAAAATGCTGCATACGATTCGACGAGCATTCCATCTTCAACGCTTCCGGCAATGTCAAGAGTGATTCCTTCCCTGGTAATAGCGGCCTCGGCTAAGTCGATAAGATTCATTAGGTAATCGTCCCTCAACGTGGCTGATACGCTTATTCCTATATCCACTTTTACGTTCTGTAATATGTCCGACTTATTCAAGGCCGCTTCTCCTTACTTCTTTGGGGTTTATAGTTTCCTTGGAGCCTCCGCGGCTCCGATCGTTACTCTTCAGGCTCTTCTAAAACTAACGCCTGCAGATTGAAGGTCTGTGTCTCGGTCTTACCGGACTTTGTAGCCTTAAATCTTATGGGTGTAGCGTTCGATGCAAGTCTGCAGATAACGATTCCGTCTTCGTCGAGGGTTGTTTCTCCGTGTAATCCGCCTACCACTTCACAAGTGATGGTCGCTCCGTCGACTGCTGTCGCATGAAGGGCAATGTAGTTGCCCGACTGCTCTGTGGGGTCGCCTGAGAAGCCGGTGTAACCTTCGACGTATTTGAGTGTTCCGCCTATAGCGGAAGCGCCGACTTCGATGTTACTCTGGAGGTCTGTGACCGATAATCCGAGTAAATCTGTCGCTGCAGGAATGTCAGCTTTGACCTGCAGCCCCATTAAGGGTTTGCAGAATCACTCGCGAATGTAATGCCGGATGCTGAAGGAGTGGTACCACCGATACCGATTGCAACGAATGCGCCTGCGATAACAGGAGCACCGTCGTAACGAGCGGTTCCCTTGAATACAGTCTGGTCATCGAGGAATTTAACTTCTTCAGATGTCTTAATGGAAGCGCCTGCTCTTTCTGCAAGCAGATAGAGTTCTGCGTAACCTGCTACGATTACGTTGTCGGGCATGAATTCAAGTTCCTCAACAGCTCCGCCGACTACAGGCATTTCTGCTGCGCCGGATACAAGAGCGCCAGCTGCAGAGAAGTTAAGTGCTTCAGCCATAAGAGCAAGATGGGTCTTGTGATTCATAATCCAAACAAGGCCTTTACGCGCATACTTGGGAGAAGCGATGCCAACCTTTGCAAGAATCTGCTGGAAAAGTGCAACGCCTGTGTAAGTATTTGCAATAGTAACGATGTTGCTGGCGTGAAGGTCGGACCAGGTACCTAAGATACGAGGATCTGAAGGGTCTGAGGTCTGTGCAAGTCTTGTGAAGATACCAAGAGGCATCTTTGTGCCGGTACCGAAAACGATAGCTTTATCGAGTGCGTAACCGATAGCTGCGCCGAGTGCGCTGAAGATTTCCTGTGCAAGGTTAACGTCGGAATCTTCGAGAAGGGCGTTGCAAACGGGAATATAGCCGCCTACCTTGTAGCCATCAACCTGAAGGCCGGAGAATACTACGTTAAGCTCGTTGAGCTTGCCACATGCCTCGGTCCATACTGCTTCAGGGATGCCGCCGAGAACGTTCTGACGAGCGGTTCCGGGAACAGACTGGAGGTTGATGTGCTTGATTAACTTGGAATATTCGGTGATGTTCTCACGAATGAGGTCCAGGATAACTGTGGGAATGAGAAGGTCGCCGCCTGTTACGGAGCGCTTCTCTGTTGCAATCTGGCGTACTCTTTCGAGGAAGGACTTAACGTCTTCTCTTGCCACGAAAGCATCACGCTCTTCGATGGTCATACCGAAGAATTTTGTTCTTTTCATGTTCTTAATCTCCTTGTTTCTTTCCTCTGCAGGTGCTTCTGCAGGTTCATCTACGGGTGCAGGCTGTTCTTTTTCAGCCTCTTCTTTTGTGAGCTCCTCTTCGAGGCTACGAAGCTCTGTCTCAAACTTCTCAACCTCTGCGTCGTTGCCGGCCTTATCGGTTTCGTATTCAGCGACTGCTGCCTCAACGGTAGCACGCTCTTCGTCGGTCTGGGCCTCGGCTATGGACGCCTCAAGCTCTGCTTCCCTCTTCTCAAGCTCGGCCTGTGTAGCCTGTGCTCTTTCGAGGTTCTTCTTAGCTTCGTCAATTTTCTTCCGAAGCATCAACGCTCTGAGTGCCATGTGCGTCTCCTTTCAATCTTTTTGTCATTGACTCTTTCCATGCTTCAGCCTTGCGCTTTTTGATTTCCTCGGCTTCTTTTGTCCTCGCAGAGATGGAGGTCTCTTCGTATGCAGGGAAAGTGCAGCACGATACTTCGTACAGCCTTACTTCGGTGATGGTCCAATGGATATTATCGTTTGCGTCGAATTCGGTTTCTTCACTCACAATGTCAAATCCAAATGAGCACTGATCCACGTCGCCTCTTTTAACTCTCTCGTACAGGTTCATAGCATCCTGGTCGTTCGGATTGATTTGGATGCGGCCCCACAGTCCGCGAGAGTCTGTCTTGAGCTCTAAGGTTCTGGCCTTAGTACGTCCCAGGACGAGCGTGGTGTCGTGATTGATTAATGCTCTGATGTCACCTGATAAGGTGTTATCGAATGCTCCGGGAGCGATTGATTCACTTAAGCCCGGTGCAATATCGTACTTTGAATTAAATACAGCGAAATAACCTTCGATATACTTCTGGCCGTCCTCTTCACGAGTGAGGAATTCAGAGGCCGCGGTTCTCATCTGACGTGTTTCTCTATCAAATTCCATGTCTTATTCCTCCAATTTCTTTTGATCTCCGACCTTGCTAATCGGGATATAGTTCTCCAACACGAGAAGCTGGTCAAGACCTTCGCGTGGTGGCAGATATACTTTGTCTCTTACTTCGTTTCCGTCTGCGATGCCTCTGTCATACAATTCCTTATAAACATCAGCCATCGTGCGGAGGTCGTAGGAGTAAAGGCTTGCCATGTTGAACCGGAAGTACATCTTCGGTGAGATGATTAACTTTCTTGTAAGCTCCTGTTCAATTCCTTTGGCAAGCGGACGGATTTTCGTGGAAATAAAATTGTTCCACTCTGCATCTGAGTAAGTTCCTACTCCCAAAACAAAAGGCGGCACGCCTATAATCGCGGCTACCGTCTTTTTGTCGAGTTCTATGCTTGAGTTAATTGCAAGATCGTTAAGGGACAGAGGCTTAATCTGTTCAATCTGGAACTGGTCCATCGGAATCATCCAAGGCTCTCCGGCCTTATTGGTCTTTAAATATTCATCAATGAGCTTCTGTCGACCTTCAGGTGAGGCAAATTCGTCAATGTTTGCATCAACCTTTACGATGATTGAAGGCTTCCACTTTGACGACATGAATTCTTTTGTGGTAGTCGAAGCCTGCTGAAGGTTTTCTGCTACGTCCTTAAGACACACCTGCAGTCCCTGTCCCTTCCAGGGATAGTTTTTGTCGGAGTTGAAAACAAAGTGAAGGACTTCATCGTGTGAATAATACTTGTTGCCAATTCTCACGTTGTAACCGGTGCTTGTTTGATCGAAAGAAACCTGACTCGCAGGTATGGGCTTAAGCTCTGATATTAAGCCATCTCTCGTGATTGGAAGGACTACGCTGTTGCCTTTACCGTAAAGTAAAAGGTTCATGATAATAAAGTCCATCCAAGTCTTGCGCGTCATGCAGCTGTAAGGAGATATGTCTATCTTCCGGGAGAGCTCGTTTAATATTCTTTTGTCGCCGTTTTCCGTGTTGGCCATTAAGTGAATCGTCATTCCTGAAATGAGGTCTGCGATCTCTCTCACTCCTGCGACAATTTCCGGCCTGTCGGCGAGGGACGTGTACTGTCCGGAAGTAATCAGCTCTTCGCAGAAACCATTTCCGACGAAGACGATGCTTCTTTTCTGTTTTTTGTTAAAAAGATTATTAATTATTCCCAAACCACTTCGCTCCTATCTGACTATGCTCAATATCTTCGAGGTATGCGATTGAAGCAAACACGCTCGCGTCGAACAGGTCGATTCTCATTTCCGGGGAAACCTTGTCGTATTGAATCATGTCGTCCGTCTTCTCAATAGCTGAGATGTTCTCGACACAATACTCATAAGCCTCGGAATGAAGGTAATAATATGTTCCGTTTTTGGCCGACTTCTCAATGTAGCGGAAGCCTTCCGACTTTTTATAAAAATACTGAGGTTGGTCTTGAATGTTGAATCGCTTCTGCTTCATGAGAATGAAATATTCTCTGCAAAATTTTCTATCATGGCCAACCTTCTTGATTTTGAATCCCATGTTACGCATCTGGCAGAACCAATTAACGATCTCGGCGTGGTTAACCGTCTGCGAATTGCTCATTGTTAACCAGCCATCATCCTTCCAACCAAATAACGGGATTTGGTCTTTCTCGGCTTTTTCTTTGGCTGCCGTAATCGGGAACCATGCATGGGTGATGCAGATGTCTACGCCCTGGTAGTTGCCAAAGAGACAAGCGGCCGTAAGGTCGTGAAGCTTTGATAAATCGGCGCCTCCGTACCAGTTTATGGGAAGCTTCGCAAGCTCCTGAAGGCTCCAGTTGTACTTCGCATCGCTCGTCTGGAATTCCTTGAGGTTGAAGTATGCCTTAATGTTGCTCGTGTATACGTTCAAGCTTCGGGACAGGAAGTCTTTTCTCTGCTGAGGGTCGTTCTGAGCCTGCAGAGCATCGTTCATCATATCTTCAGGTCTGATGGTGACTCCGTACCCGGGATTGGCTTTCTCGTGCTGAATGGGGTCTAAGTAATCAACGTTGCCGTTCTCGTCCTCGTCAGCCTTTGAAATAAAAACAAACAGCTGGTCTGCAGCCGTGTCTTTTACGGTTCCGTTGATAACCTTCTTAGCATATGTGAGCCTCTGATAACAAAAGGAATTCATCTTGTCGCCGGCGGTTGTAATTCCGATCATGAGCTTGTTGGTGTAGGCCTTCATGGCTTCCTTGAATCGGTTATACTGTGCCGCCTTCTTAAAGGCGTGTATCTCGTCCGCAATAGCGATGTTGCAGTTAAATGAGTCCTGTGTGTCCGGATTGCTCGCCAGACATTCAATTTTCAGAGATCCCGAAGGCTTTCCGCTCGAGTCTAAGAAGGTGTACTCGATGGAGTGCTCCGTCGCGTTGTCTAACACTCGGAATTTGCCGATAAAACCTTTATATCTCAGAGTGTAGAGGATAAAGTCGAAGCTCTGTCTTGCCTGCTTCAGGGAAGCGGCAACTATGTATAGCTTGGCTCCCGACTTCGCCTCCAGAATGGATATGGCGAAGGCGAGGGCAGCTATTAAGGAGGTCTTACCGTTCTTACGGGGTATAAAAATAAACGCCTCTTTGTACCGGCGTTCATTGGTGCCTTTGTGGAAGAATCCGAGAAGGTTGTAGATGATGAACATCTCCCAGGCGGAAAGCAAAAACGGCTTGTTCTTTAAGGACGTACCGTCGAGAGCTTCGCCCTGCTGGTGGACCATCATGTTCTCGATGATGGCGCAAACCTTATCGGGTTCTTTGTTTCGAAATTCGAGGTCCTTGCGCTTTAGATCGGCCTTGTATCTGGCGCAGGCCAAAATGACTTCCTTTCCGACTAACTTCTTGCCGGTTAAAACCTTCGTGACGTAATCGTCAACGATGGCTTTGTAGTTCTTAATCAATGATTCCCTCCAGGATGGACGTGAATTCGTCCTTCTGGGAATTCTTCAAGGCCTTTTCATCTATTCGCTTAAGGCCTAAAGGCGTCAGGCCCAAGTCTCTCCAATAGCTGAGCGCCTGTGCGTTTAATTTATTTACAAGGTCGACCATCGGATTAATAACGGAGTTCACGGCTCCGGCTTTGTTCACATGCTTAACGACAGCAGGCTCTTTGCTCTTTCGGAAAAGAGCGTCCGCCTCGTCTCTTTGTTCCAAGATGCTTGCGAGCGTATCGATTACGTTATCGAAGGACGGACGGTAAGTCCCGACCTCTTCGCAAGCTGCTTTAATTCGTTTCGCCCAGCTTCGCCTCTTCATTTTTGTTTTGTCCTCGTGTCAAAAAACTGCCTTTTGTTGCAAGAAAAATTTTGTTGCGCGTGCGCGCGCCTTTATTGAAGATTCTCTGCTTTACCCCTCTCCCGATTTTTCCACCGAGAGTGAAAAAAGT
>JAEEGL010693917.1_pt1 | contig 30330 bp, 41 predicted proteins | sample 9134231 | NCBI WGS metagenome assembly JAEEGL01 (sample SAMN16246548, study PRJNA631951) | gut metagenome | biome: gut microbiome; feature: rumen; material: fiber-attached | host: Bos | place: Iran: Karaj | collected 2018-10 | reverse complement strand
TCTTATAGAGATGATAATAGCGCATATAATGCAGCTTTTATGAATAAAGATAATTAGTCTACTGTAGCACAAGGAGTAGCTGGAACTGATAATACTGAATGGCGTATTACAGACCAAGCAAATACTAATTTATATGGTGAAAATTGGAATCCTTCAAATGCTTTATAGGCAGATTTTAATGCTAATATGAATGCAAATGAGGATATTACGCGACCCGGAGCAGAAACGATAAATACTGAGGCTGATTTAGGATAGAATACTAATTTCAATTCTGAAGACTCTGAAGTGAATTTAACTAAAAAATATACTACAGCAGGCTCATTATTTGATAAAAAAATTAATACTAAATATACTAATACAAAAAGTAATCCAAAGAAATATTTTTATCGTGCACGCTTATCTTTTATTAGTTCTGATGGATAGCGTATCGTATTAGAAGGTTTAACTGGATATAAAGATTCAAAAAAGAAGAAAGCTTATGATAAAGCAGCAGATGCTCAATTAGCGGCATTAACTAAGGCATTAAATAGTAAAAATGAAGAAGGCAAAAAAATTGTTAGCTTGTTGTCTGAAGAAGATCAACAATGGATTAAAGCTAATTTATCCACCGTTGGTAAAGCTAAACAAAATGCAAATCTTGTATTTAAAGCTTATCGTACTGGTGGTATGAATTATGAGACTGGTTTAGCTGAATTACATGGTACTCCACAAAAACCAGAAGCTGTTTTAAATGCCACATAGACACGTATTTTACGTGAAGATATTCTTGGTAATAATCAAAATTCATTAATGAATTTGTTATTAACATTTAAAGATGCATATAGCGGTATCAATAATGCAACGTCTTCAATTCCAGTTCCAGATTCTTCAATTATTATTGAAAATGCTTCTGTTAATATGAATGTTTCATAGATTGCTAATGATTATGATGCGCGTCGTGCAGGTGAACAAGCATTATCTGAGATAATGCGTATAGCTCGTAAAACCGGCGCCGCGAATAGCGTGAGGAGGTAAAATGAGTATGAGTAACGTGATTACTGATTTGATTGGCTTTGAACCGGAGCCAAATGGAAAAAAATATAGTTAGGTTTATTTAGCAACTCATGAAGGGGAGAGATATCTCCCCTTCATGAATCGTTCTTTCATAAGTTTTTCTTATGGTGGAAAAAACATTGAAGATTTTAATTTAATCGCAACCGTATCTGGAGATAGATGGCAAAAAAATGGATATGCTGATTTTTAGGATCTTACAACAGAATATGATGTTATTAATGGATAGTTTTATTGGAATACATATTTTCATACTAATTCTTTTGATTTTGAATTATCAACTGATGGAATATCACAATAGGAATTAGATGAATTTTTACGATGGTTTAAAGCTGGTCAAATTAAAGAATTAATTTTAGCCGAGCATCCAAATAGGGCTATTTTAGCGCGTGTTTCTGCGGTACCACAAATTTCTATGATACCATTTGAATTAAAGAAAGAAGTTAAGATTGATAATATAGCTTATACAGTTAGTACAACTGAATATAAAGGTACTATTAATTTACAATTAACTAGTGATGACCCATTTTGGTATGCAAAAGTTAACGTATTTGGACATTTTGATGCGTCTATTGTATATAGTGATTGGGTAAATGCTAATGGTGATACTGTAGGTAATTTAATTAATGATCCAGATATATTAAAAATAGTATTAGAAGATGGTATTCCATTAAGTAGTATGGTAAAAGAAACAATTGCTTTAGGTGGTTCTGTATATGCAACTGTCGAAGCGGAGTTAAGATCTAGGATAGCAACAGAGGTTACCGAATAGGAATATAATGATGTAGGTGGTGATAATAATAATTCATGGTATGGAAAAATAGAAGACCCATCTACACATGATATGCATTATTATAAAGGCGCTCGTATTGCTGCAGAAAATGCTTCAATTGAATTTGCAACTGCAGTGACTTCAGGAGCATTTATGAGTAATAGTGGTAATATTGATTATTTAAATCCAGTTACTTATCCAAATGATAATTATATATATTTTTATTATGCTGGTACAGCGCCATCTCCTATGATACTAGAATTTGATATGTTTCCTTTAATAGATGCAGAAACAGAATTAATTAAAAGTCCATTTAATAAATATATTACTGGTGTAGATGCTCAAACTCATGAGTAGATGACATATAATTCTATTTTTATGGAAAGTATTAATAAAGAAGAACTACGGTTAACTACTCCTAATATTTATACAAGTTATAATCAAGTTATTAATATGTTTGATACACAGTTAGAAGAATCTTGGGTACAAATTCGTAAACTAATCCGTGATACTGTTCATCATTCAATTATTAGAAAATGGGCTAATAAAGTAATTGATGAATTAGAATCAGACAATGGCTTTTGTACAGAAGATAATAATGCCTTAGCCAAAGAAAAGATGTCACAATTATTTAAACATCCAGTAAATCAAGGAGAAACTTTACGTGCTTCAATTAAGATTGATAGTAAAACAGGAGAGTCTGTTGGTACTTTTATGTTTAGAAATCCAACAGAAAATGACCCAAATGGTATAGCAACTATAACAGAAAATATACAAGATATGCTTTTATCCAATAACTTAATTATAAAGGATAGAAATTTTCCTGATAATAGTGGTAATATTATAAGATGGCAGGGTAGCAATAATACAACAAAATCATATTCACATCGTTTATATCACAATTTACCTGTTACCATTTATAATATTCATTTAACATATCAAAACTTGTATTTATAATGAGTTAAAGGAGGATATAATTATGACAGAGCAAAATAGTATTTATTATGGTTTTAATCGTAGCTATGAAGTCTCTGTTTGGACCCTTCAAGACAGTTTTATTACTGTCTTGAAGTGGTCTGATATAGATCATAAGGAAACTATTTAGAATCCTAAAATGACTATTAATACAGATGGTACATAGAATTTTTCTTTTAATATTCCTATGTCTTTGTATATTAATGGAGTATGGCGCGATAATCCTATTTGGTATAATACGCAAGATGGTACTTTAATTACTAATATGAGAAAAATTAAAGTTATATTTAATAAAGGAGATAAAAATGCAGAAGAAGTTTTTGAATTTATTATTACTACTATGGAAATGAATCATGATAGAGACGTTCCAGAATGTATTATTAATTGTAATGGCGGTCTGGCTTATCATGAATTAGGAAAATAGGGTTATAAAATTTCTTTATCTTCAGAAGCATTTTATGAAGAAGATGCTGCTGAATTTGCAGATACTAATAATGATAATAATGAATTATTTGATGAGGATGCTACTATTATTATTGATAATGAAGATTGCTTGCATCCAACATTAGATTATTGGTGCAATAAAATGGATTTAATATATGCGGAAACAGACGCAGATATTTTAGATCCACGGCGTTGGTATTATCGAGTAGAAATGGATTGGAGTTCATATTCAAATATAAGAAATAATGAGCGTAGGTCTGATACCATTTATGAAGAAGAATATATTGCTTCATGGGATGAGAATGGAAAAGCAACTCGTATAGAAAGTTATAAAGAAAAAGAACGTTTAATTGATGAAGAAAATAGTAATTTATATAATTTAACTTAGAATGTCGCAAAAACATTTGGAGTTTTTTGTCGTTATAAATATCTATATGATGATAATTATCATATTATTGGTAAATTAGTTATCTTTTATAATAACTTTTTTAATGAGCGAGAGGGGATATTGTAGTTATCATATCCAAATACAGCAGACAAAGTTACTCGTAATATTGACAGTACCGATATAGTAACTAAAATGTATATTGATAGTGTTGATAGTGATGATGCTTTTGGTATTATTTCTATTATGAATACAGATGCAAATAAAATGCAAGAAGATTATCTTCTTAATTTTGATTATTTACATGAAGTAAAGACAATTACTGATGAATAGTATGATGCAGTAAAACAATATGAAATTGATATTCGTGAAATAAATAATCAAATTATTCCTATTTAGGAAAAGTTAACTGCATTATATAAAGAATAGGTAGATGTGGATGCTAAGCGCGCCGTTGCTGATAATGGCCGTGTTTTGGCGCAGGAACGATTAGATGATAATGAAAATTTAATTAAATCATTAAGTAATACCGATGGCGTTGATGATAAATGGATTACTTATAGTTCAAGTGCTCCAGATACTGCTGTAGTAACTTGGGATAAAGAAAATAACGGTCATATTAATTTATAGACAAAAGGTATTGATGAATCAGAGATACAAATATATACTGATGGTAATTGTACAAATAAAATAAAGAGTGTTAAGATTGAGAGAGATAAAAATAGAAATATAGTTGGAGCTATTCTATTAAATTTTCCAAAGACTTATAAAATGGTATATTTAACTTATAGATACAATCCCGCAGTGTATTATGAAAATTTTCGTAAAACATGGGAACTAAAATTAGCTACTGATACTAATAATTTTAATACTTATAATACACGTTTAATTGAAATTGAAGAAGAAATAGATGAATTAACTGAATAGTTATAGGAATTATTAGATGAAAAAGAAGAATTAATTAAAGAATTTACTTTAATGATGGGGCCAGCTTTAAGAGAAGGCCATTGGACTCCAGAAGATTATTCTAATTATGGAGATAGATATGCTAAATCATTAGTATTACCAAAATATTCTAGTGCTGAGAATGGATTAATAGGCACAATTGAAAATCATTTATAGGCGCTATGGGATACTGAGCTATTTACTGATGAACAAAAAAATTATTTTACTTTGGGAGTAAATGAAGATATTACATATTATCCTCATATTTATTTATCTGATAGTTAGTGGCGTGCGGTATTATAGACATTAAAAAATGAAAAAACAGTTAGTATTGTTTATTATGATTATGCTATTACTGATGCCGGTTCAGAAGGTGTAACTCCAGAATTTTCTGAAAATGAATTAAATAGAGATTAGCATTGGTGTAGTAGTACTCTCGGCGGCGGAATGTAGTTAATATTTGTTGCTGATGGCCGAAGCGGTGTTTTAGCGATTCGCCCTGCATTAATTATTACTGATGCTGAATCTATGTCAGATGATGAAATTAATCATATGAAAAATTCTGGTATTTTAGCTACTATAGAGACAATAGTCAATGAATAGGATGCTAGTGATGTTACTACTTAGATTACGCCAATTGCAAAAAATTTGCAATGGTATACAGATACACAATTAATAAATAATGTTATTTAGGTTTATCCACGTTTAAAAATTGATACATTAAATTTAATGAATAATAGTACTGATTTAGGTATTAAATATAATGATATAGCATTACATAATTATGTTGATTACTCTGTATTGACTCGTGAAGATGAATATTTAATCACATTAAAAGAATTATCTTTATTATTAAATGGCTATGATAATAGTGATTCACAATCTATTAATAGTATATTACGTAAAGTAATTGATATTAAATATTCTATTTCTAATGCAAGTACAGCTATTTATTTAGATGCTTTATAGGTACACAAAGAAAATGCATACCCAAAGGTATCTTATACTGTATCTCCTACAATATTAAATAAAAATTTAATTAGAACATTATATAAAATATTAAATCGTATTATTAATATAAATGATAATGAATTAAAATTACATGATGCATTCGGGTATGTTTCAGAGTTAGATTTAGATTTAGATCATCCTTGGCAAGATTCAATTGTAGTGTAGAATTATAATAATAAATTTGAAGATTTATTTTCTACTATTACTGCACAGACAGAAGCTATGCAAAGACGAGAATATAGTTTAAATGAAACTATGTAGGTTGTAACTACTTAGGGAAATATTAATGAAACTATGTTACAAAATACTATAACAGACGCGAACTTAAAATATAGTTTTAATGATGGAAAATTAACGTTAACAGAGGAGAATGGTATATTAGGTGAATCAGACAATGGTCTTATTAATGTAAGAAACAATGGTATTTTTACAGCCAATTCTAAAGATTCTAATGGAAATTGGATTTGGAAGTCAGCAATTTTACCAGAGGGTATTAATGCTAGTTTAATTAAAGCTGGATAGCTAGATACTGATAAAATTATGATTTATTCTGGTAACGATGTTCGTTTTTAGTGGAACTCTGAAGGATTATATGCATATCGCTCTATTTTAGATACTGATGAACCTGATGAAAACGCTACGAATGATGTTAATTCAAATCAGTACGTCGTTTTTAATTCTGATGGTTTAAGTTTAATCCGAAAATTTTGGAATTATAGTTTACCTATAGACAACTGGGAAACTTATGATTATAAAAATTATTGGACAAATGAAGAAGAAATTTCTTAGAAAGTTCCATCGGATGGTGTTAAATAGGTTGAAGTTAGCTGGGATGGCTTTAAAATGCGTAATTATAAAAATGAAGAAATTTTCTTTGCTGATGCTTCAACCGGAGATTTAGCCATTCGTGGTAATTTTACAGCTTTTGGCGGTAATATTGGTGGATGGCATGTTGATTCTGGCTCCTTATGGGCAGAACGTAATGAAAATGGCATTGCTAAGCGTGTTGCGTTAAGTGCAAACCCCTCAAGTGAATATTGTATTTTTGCAGGACATTCTAATCCAGAAAATGCACCGTTTTCAGTTAAATATAACGGTTCTTTAATAGCGACTTCAGGAGAAATTGGTGGTTGGGAAATAAATACTGATAGTTTAAGTGGAGGTCAATTATAGTTATTTGGAAAAGGAGACAATCCTGGTATAATGACTACTGATGACATACCTTCTGAAGAATATACAGAAGAACATTTAGATAATAATGATGTAATGTAGACTTATTTTTCTTATCTATATTCCTATACTAATACTTCTAATGAACCAGTTGAATTAGAATGTTTTCATACTAATTTAAATATTGGCGCAGGTAGTAATCCAACGTATACAGTGGAAAATTTTAATAATGCAAATTATTATCATTATAAAGATACGATAGTCGCGGTTGAACCAATGGCTGAACATCTTTTAATTAAATCACAAACCACTACCGATAACTAGGGAAATGCAACTACTGAATTAACGCAATATTTAGCATGGACTATAGCAGATAATGATAATTCTACATATGATTAGATGTCTGTTGAAGATGACCCAAGAATTATTAAATTAAACAATTTACCAATTATATATGATGATTCTATTGAAGGATATAACAGTTTATCTGCCGATTGGTATATTAAATTATAGAATGCATTAAATGGAACTATACCAACTATTACTATTAATAATGATCCTATAATAATTTCTTCTAACATAATAAATTATGTTGGATATAATTATAATTTATTATGGACACCATTAACTATAGATAGTTCTATAGTAAGTGGGAATATTGTAGTTAAAAGTAATGCATATAAACCTACATTTCGTATTGAAGCGAACACAGGAAAACTATTTGCAAATTATGGTAAATTAGGAAAGTTTGATTTGACACCAGATAGAATTTCTAATGGAGTTATTTCTAATACTAAATTAGATACTAATACTTACATTTAGGTTGCTACAAAAACAGGTACTGTTAACAGGACCATGGAAATACTTGGGCAATGTTTTTATAAAATGTCATTTAGTACAAAAACTGGTAAGGTTACTTTTACTCGTTTAAATGGAGATACTGTAAATTTTAATACGGCCGCATTGAAAGCAACTACTGCTGCGAATGCGGCCGCCGGAAAAATATCAGAGCATACCCTTGATTTTGTAGAAACAGTTGATACAAGTAATCCTGCAAATAATAATGGACGTATTACTAGTTATGTAAAAACAGGTAGTGGTAGTACTAATACTAAAACTATGAGCTTAGCAGGATTACTAGTAACAAAAGGCGCCTATAAATATATTTCTTTAAGTATTAAAAATACATTAATTGACTCTGTTTCAACCAATGTATTATGCTTGCATGGAAAATAGTTAGATGGAACATATAATAATGCCACAACAAGTCCAGCTGCTAAAATTACATTAAATTATAATAATACTCCACATTTTGTTGATTGTATATGTACTCCGTTAGATAGTAGAAAAAGTGCTACTACTTTATCTATTCCTGATGGCGGCGCGTATTAGCAAGGTTATACACAGGCTTAGAATGATATGTCTGGAACCGGTCATGATGAAGGCACATATGTAAATTTGAATAATAGTACATCTCCATGGACCTACACAGCATATTATACACGTTTTTATCATACATCTTCTACGGCAGGTACATTAACAGGACTAAGTTTAAATTATACAAATGGCCAAAATTCAGATCCAGGATATGTTTATTATACAATTGGTAATCTAACGAATCAAAAAATTAGTGACGGCGGGGCATATAACGCTGGATATAACGCAGTATCAATTAATAGTACTCTTTCTTGGTCGGCTGTTGATAATCATAATGAACGAGCAAAAATAACTGCTTCTATTCAAAATACTAGAGGAGATAATCCTTAGGCGAGAACACAAACTTGGACGTTATCCTTGGTAGAAGAGGATGATGATAATGTTAAATTAATTTAGGGCACAACTGCGACAAATACAACGAGAGCGATTTTAAATCACGGAAAATATACCGCCGGTCGCGTTGCTGGTTGGGGTTCTGCTTGGAATCAAGTATTAATACCAACGGCGGCTGGTTCTGGAAATGTTAATCCTGAATTGCATGTCCCTAAATAGACTGTAGATACCGGCTATGACACATATCAATATTTACTTATGGACGTAGAGAATGAAAATGCTAATAATAGAATAAAAGTTGTTTAGCGGAAAAATAATGATTCTTCTACTGATACAATAGTTGGTCGTTATATTCATAATAAATATAATCTAGGATGGAATGCATATTATTCTGCCATGGACGTAGACACTAAAAAAATAAATATTGATGGCGTTGATTATTATCCAATTAGTGAACTACCAAATACAATAAATTAATATAAAAAAAATAAGCCCGGGCGTAATGCTCGGGCTTATATTTTTTATTCTTCAATAAAAGATTCTAACATAACCATTTGCGCTGGAGTGAATTGTAATTCACCAATATCTTCTAACTTAATTGGCGAAGCTTCAATTTCAATTTCAGTGTTAATAATACTGCTTATTTCTTCCATAAACAATTGATAATTATTGTTTTCAAAAGTATATTCGTTGTTTTCGCCAATTTTATAACTACCATTTTCATCTTTTGCAGCGTATTTATTTAATAATTTTTCTCTAGTTTCGTTAAATAGGCTGTACTCTTCATCAACCTTTTTAATAAGTTTCCCCAACTAAAAAGCAGTTCTACCTTTTAATTCTTTATTAGCCAACTCTTTAAGAATAGACAAGCTATCTAGTAATGTATTTAATTTAACTTTAATCATATATCTTCTCCCCATTTTATTTTATTGGTTTTTAACTTGCCGCAAAAGTATTTACCAATACATATTGCATCAGCTTCATCTTCTGTGCAGCTCATGTCATACCATATTTTTACTTTGGCTTGCGCTGCTTTCTTTTTAGTCTCTCTATGCGTATCACCATCATTGATACCACAGTAACTGCGCCACTCACTTGGTCTTACTAATTCACTATCTATACAAGCTTCAAATATTACATCAAGTAATACACCTTGTAAGTTAGCTAACGTCTAGAATGTTTTTACTTGCACATCAGTATCTCTATTTCCATATTTCTATAACTAAATATTCTCAATACCAATAAAATCTGGCTCCCATTCTTTTAGTGCAGCCTTCAGCCAATTTTTTACCTAATTTATACGTTCTACAGCAGGAAGAGTGGAATTTGTTTTGAAAGTTCCAAATCCTACTAGAACCTTATCATCATAGATGGAATATCCAGTAATACCAGTTGCGGCATCCAATCCTAATATTCTCTATGTGTCTGTACCCTTCTTGGGTACCTTATTTTTTTTGACTTTGTATGGATCTCCAGCCATACAAATATCACACATTTTATGCTTACGCCACTGGTCAAAAGTCTATTCTTGTTTATGTCCAGCTGGACAAGTCATTTCAAGTGGTGTTTTTAAATTTTTATAACTTTCACTAACTAATGACCATCCTTCCGCTTCCAAAGCATTACGTACAGAATAAACATTAATTGTACTCATTATTTACCACTATCGCCGAAGCCAGTTTCGCCGCGGTCTGAATCTGCTAGAATATCTACTACCTTAGCTTGGAAGCGATAGCTTGGCATTACTAATAGTTGAGCAATACGATCACCGGCAGAAATTTTATAATCTTCATCAGAAGTATTGTCATATAGAACTCCAAGTTCTCCACGATAGCCGCTATCAATTAGTCCTACACTATTACTTAAACGAAGAGGAGTTTTCGCACCGATGCTAGAGCGAGGAATTATAAGCGCGAGCCAACCTTCTGGCAACTGAATTTTTACTCCTGTAGGAATTTTATTGCCATATGTATGTGCCTGAATCAACCAATCTTGTGTAGCATATAAATCTGCGGCTGCGTCTGTTTCATGAGCATATGTAGGGACTTTTGCTCCATTTTTAGTATCAACAGTCATCGGTAATTCGATTGAATATGAATGATACTTATTTACGGCTTGATTAAAAATATCAAATACGTGATTCATTATTGTATCAACAATAATCTTTTTATTTCCAGCAAATACTTGCTCACCATATACTAATTTGTTTAGTGCTTCTTGTATAGAAGAAGATGCTTCTTCAGCCTCAGCTTTAGTTAAATTTTGTGCTTCAAAATTATTAATTATTTGATTAATTGCTTGAATAGTTGTTGGGCCATCTAATGTCTGTTTTAAGCTATTCAATAATGTTCCCATAACTTCTTCAGTTAATAGTTCATCATCAATTTCAGTTAAGCTTTTAATTGATTGTACAAGAGTATTTAATTCTTGACTTCCATAATCTTCATTCATTTTATACACCTCTTAAATATCATAAGAAATAGTGACCTCAACCATCCACCACTCTTCAGTGATTTCTCCAGTTTTACGATCTTTCTTAGTTTTATAGTCTACTTTTGTTTTTGAAATTGTAAACCCTTCTTTAATTGCCCTATCTTTCCAATCATCTACTACAGAATTAGCTTCTTTCTCGGTATCACAATGACATGTTTTTACCCATTTAGTATCATAGATCGCCATTTTCTTTCTCCTTTTTTTCATTTAATTGTCTTAATTTTTGTATTAAATCTATATAATTCAACTTCGTGGCAGTTTCGCTTACCGCGGTTGTTATATCTCCACTTTCAGCTACCATTTCGGCGTACTTTTTTGAACCTACTTTTTTCTTTAATGCCCTTCGTTGGGCGCGATTCATTGGCACCTGTGTACTACGAATTTTTTCTAATGTTTTATCTTCAATCTTTTTTAAGATTTCTTCTTCGGTTGGTGCGCCAATTTCTTTTTCAGCCTGCTCCTTACTTATCTTCTGAATTTCTGCATATCTTTCAATAAGATAGTCTCTTGTTGGCTTTTCATTTATATCTGTTGTTTGGTCTTTGATTTCATTAATTTCTGTTGACTCTAACATATTATCCTCCACCACCAGAGTTTTTATTATAACCAAATTCTTGTGATTTAAAAAATTCTATATAATATTTTTCTAAATCATTAAGTTGATCTTTTTCACAATAAGTAATTATTTCAATCTACCAATTCCAAAATCCTTCTTTAAGGATTGCGTGGTGAACAGCTTGATCAGCTATTGACTTAATACCAACTACTGATTTAAAATGATCAGCAATCCTTTTTTTAACATCAACACTTTTTCCTATATAACATTTTCCATTTATTAGGCTCGTTAATTTATATATACCGGATTCTGATTTTATTTCAATACGTTTAAATGTATTTTCAAGATTTGGTTTAACGTACTCTTGCCAAACTAATTTACTAATTATATCTGGATGCTATACTTTTGCCGCGACAGTAGTAAGTAGAAATTCTATATCTTCTTGAAATTCTTCTGGCAATTGAATAGTATAGAATAATTTTGCTTGTTGTTCAGCATCGTATTGCTTTAAAGCACGTTCAATACTTTCAAACCGGTCTTTAGCTTCTGCTATAGATTTATTATATTTTTCAATTTGTTCCATAGCTTCACGCCATTTGATTTCTGATGCTTCTTTAACTGTTTCATCCTATAAATTACATTGATTAATAGTATCTTCAAGTAATTTATTGTAGTAAGCCTATTTATCAGCAAACGCTTGCTCTAATTCTTCTTGACGTTTTAACCGCTACTCTTCAATTGAGGCATCAATTTCTTTTAGTTTATTATCTGTTAAATCTTGATAAACATCCAAAGCGGCTTGAAGATCTTTTTTACATTCATCAAGTTTATACTTTTCATACTCAGTTTTTTCTTTAAGATTTACTAAATCATTATTTGCTTGATAAACTTGACTATGTAATTCTTGCACTTCGTCAGCTAATTTATTTCGTTGCGTTGTATCAATTGTCTATTTCTAAAAAAGTTTAAATCCTAGAAATCCAATTACAATTAAGCAACCTATTAAAGCATATAACATCAAATCACCACTTTTCTTTTATACTTAATTATATCAGATTTCTAGGATTTTGTCAAATATTAATTTTTAATTTTTGTGCGCTAAATAAGATACCGCCAATAATGTTTCCTAAAATAGTAAATAATAGATTTACACTAAATTGGCCGCCCACTAGCATATAATAGAAATCAGCAATACAGTGATTGAAACCAGCTATAATAAAAGTTGCCACTCCAAGCACTGTAGCCCAAAGAGGAGTATTTTTATAAGTTGCAAAAGACATTAACATTCCGCAACCAATTCCTTTAGCTAATGCTGCAGACATTGTTTGGGTACTTTTGGCCAAGGCAATTGTAGCCGCAGCATCGTGAACAACTGAATGAGATAAAGCAGCAATGAATGCCACGCCAAAGAAATTACATAATAATACTAATGGATAATAATACCAAGGATTCTCTTTAGTGAGCATAAACTGAACCTTACCAGTAAATAAATGTAAATTATAAATTCTTACAGTGAGTAGCCCACAAGCAAATATTACTGCGCCGATCAGAGGATTGGACGCCGATAAGAACGCCCAGCCTCCAAGCGCGATAGCCATACCCGCAAATATTGCTCTAGATAATTTAACGGCCATTTAAATAGTCCTCCATCATAATGATTCGTTGGTTCGAAGAACCACGCAGCGGCAGCGTTGTATCTCTTTTCTCCTGCTCATAGCGTCCATCTATTAAGCAGGTAATATTTCTTAATACCGCCATTATATCATCATCATCACGAGCTTCTAGCTCTTCTATTGTATATCCTGTCCAAACATAAATTTTTAAGTCTGGATAATCTAATTTACACCAGCCAATTAAACGTAATACGTCTCCAAGATTTTCATTACACAATGGCTCTCCACCAAGTATACATAATGTTCGCATTACTCCATTTTTATTAATTTTTTCCATAATGTGGCGTAATGTTTCTAATGTAAATTCTTCGCCATAATTAAAATCTTGTGCTTCGGGATTGTGGCATCCGGGGCAATGGAAATGGCATCCCGAGAAATATACTGAAAGGGCGATACCTGGCGCTGCCGCGGTATCGTCCCAATAGATACCGGCAATTTTACTCATTAGTGTATATGTCTAACGCGTTCTTCAGTTTCTGCTTGCTTGCCCCTATTAAAAGCAGTTTTATAATTACCAGTTAAATAGCCAGTTACGCGTCTAAGTCTTGAAATATTTGTACTTCCACACTGTGGACACTTTTCTCCAATCTCATCTTGATAACCACAATCATTACAGCTATCTAACGGGATATTTAATGCGAAATATGGAATGTCCTTATCCATCGCATAATTTACTATTGTTTCAAGCGCATCTATATTATTCTTTACTCCACTAGGAACCTCTACGTATGTAATACAACCTGCACTAGAATATCCTGTAAGCTGTGATTCAATATCAATTTTATCAAATACAGAAATCTCATGCCATACTGGAACATGCATACTATTGGTAAAATATTCATGATCAGAAACATTAGGAATTTTACCATATTTTGCTTTAAATTTTTTCATTGCTGTATAGCAAAGATTTTCCGCAGGAGTATAATATACACCGAAGTTTAGATGATATTTTTTCTTAAATTCGGCACAACTATCTTTGAATAATTGTTCAATACGTTTAGCTAGTTCCATGCCCTTTTCGGTAGTATGGTCACAGCCAATTAGTATCTGTAATGTTTCCGCAAGCCCTAGCTGACCAATAACTAATGTTCCGTGTTTCAACGCAGAGCGAATACCTTCCTCTGGATGATATCCTAACATAGTATGATTTTCATACATAAATTTAGCAGATTCTGGTGATTGAGAGCAAATATATTCAAAACGTTCAAGAAGCATATCTTTAGCTTCATGAATTTTAATATTTAATAAATACATAAACGCATCTACATCATTATAATCTTTTCTTGTCCAATTCTGTGGATGCTGGAAATCATTGAAGTGATGATCATTAAGTTTTTTAGCTTCCATTGCAATAGTAGGCATAATAATAGTCACTGGGCAAATATTACCACGCCCATCCTTCATTTGTGGATTGGTGCCAGGCTCAGCATTAATATCTCCAAGGTTTGCCGTACGACAACCCATTGTGCTGAAATAAGTGCGTGGATCATTTATATCATATCCAGCAGCATTAGACCAATCTACGTTTGCGTAATTTGGATAAATACGTTGAGCTGTAGACTTGAGTGCGAGACGGAATAAGTCATAGTTTGGATCTCCTGGCGCACGATTAACTCCTTTCATGCATTGGAAAATTCCACAAGGGAAGATAGGAGTTTTATGAAATTTACCAACACCCTTAATAGAGCCTTCAAGTAATGCTTTTGTTACCATGCGGCCTTCAGGTAATGTACATGTGCCATAGTTGATAGATGTGAATGGAAGCTGATTTCCGCTACGAGATTGAAGCGTATTAAGGTTATGATACATTCCTTCTACTGCTTGTTGTAGTTCGCGTTCGGTCATATCCATGGCATATTGATATACTTTAGAATTATATTGTTTATATTCCTGTGCTTCTATTGAATAAGTTTTATATATATCCCAGCCTTCGGCTGTTAGGCCTAAGATATACTGTATTCCAGTAATAAAATGTTTATTAAAGCTCTTTCTAACGTAAGGTACCATAGTCCAATCTAAGTGAGTCGCACTAACGCCGCCGAACTGCATTAGACTTTGAAGTTGGAAGATAACTGCTACTAGTTGGAAAGCAGTATTAATTGAATTAGCCGGACGTACATCTGTTTGTCTAGTATTAAATCCCTTAGCAAGTAAATCATCAAATGGGATACTCAGACAATTATGCATTCCGACTGCATAAGCACTTAAATCATGAATATAAATCCTATTATTCAAATGATTATTACGAGCCATTTCAGACATACAAAAATCTAACGCATATTGTTTCATCATTTCATCTGAGGCTTCACCGACGCGGCCACCAAACGAATGTTCATCTATATTAGCATTTTGATTCTGAACATTAGTGGCACGTAATTTTTCGCTAATGGCGCGAATAAATTCAGTGGAGTTAGCACGCATAATTCCATGTTTATATCTATATTTTATATAAGCCTTACCTACCTTTAAATCATAATCGGTAAGATAATCTTCAACTAGTTCTTGAATATCTTCTACGCCGATAGGTTCATCTAATTCTTTTGCTACGTTTTCTACCATATCAGCGATCTCTTGTCCGTAATTTGGTTTTCCAGTTTCTTTGGGATAAACTTCGTGCCATGCTTTACAAATAGCAGTATCAATCTTTTCTTTATCAAATGGGACCAATTCTCCGGTTCTTTTTTTAATTTGTAATCCCATATAATCACTCCTTAAATCTTTTCCCACAATATGGGCACTCATTAGTCTAAGTGTAATCAAAACTTCCTGCATTATGTGGGCATAAAATTTGTAAATCATGAATTTCTTGACGAATATTTCGAACACGTTCTGATAATTCCATAGTGCTTAATGCGCGTTTTAAATCTGAACTTAATGTCTAATATCTGTCTTGAATACTATTAATATCCATACTTCCATAAACCTCCTTTTCTAACTGTTTCTGTGGTCTGGCGAAATAATGTTTCAGAAGAAGGATATCTATCTAGTATTATTCTAAGCTGTTCGCGCTCTGGACGAATTTCAGTCATTTTTTTATCTTTTGGTATCCTGTCTGTTATACATTTATAACTAGTAGTTTCGCCTTGTGTCCAAGTAGCAATTAATTTTGATATATCTGAAATTGGATTATAACAACCAAATGAAGGTTCTTCATATTTAATTTTAATTGGTATATTACAACTCCAAAATACATATAATAAATTTAATTTATATATTATATCTTTTAAATAATCTGATTGATAATGAAACGATCCGCCAAGTGAAAGATATACTTGAGAATTTTTATTAATTACGGCAAGTAAACGATTCTTGTAATGTTTCATTAAAATATTTGTTTCATTCAATGGAATATTTAAATCTAAAAAAGCATCATTTCCTTTTGCTATTAAAGCATTTTCACGCACTTCTAAAAAATCTGAAATTTTTTTATAATGCGCAGGATGAATGAAATTAATTGAAGATGGTTTTCGTGCAATTATTTTATTTATTAATTCACGCCATCCTTCTTGAAAAAAATCTATATCATAAATATAGATACGATGACGTTTTAATATCGCCGGTATTGGTAAAGTTTCATTTCCAGCGCGCCATCTATAATATGAATTGTCTAATAATCTACTTATTTCAATATCTGCTAATCCCGCTTGTCGTTTTTCTTTAAGAAAATTAGCATAAATACGTGGATGAGCCAAGGTATAGTCTATTAATTTATTTTCAAATGGTATATATTTCCCGTTAGTGAAAGCTGTGCCACCATATATTATATTTGACGCACGCTTAAATGCTTCTGGTACAGTAACAAAATTTTTTGATTCACTAAAAATATAAATTTTTTCATAATTAGTTAATTCAGTTTCATCTAAATTAATTAGACGGCAAAACTTATTTTCTTCTCGTTGGTAATACGAAGCAAGTTTCATAATCTCTAAATTAGGAGGACAGAGTTGGGGTTTATCCCAACTCTGTAATTGAAGATCTACTAATCCAATCATTCTTCAATCATTTCTCGCTCAGTTTGAAATTCTAATGTACCATCATCATGAATTCCTATTATTTTAGAGATAATTGGATAAAAGCTATCTTTACGCTTTTTTGGAATAAAATCTTGCCCTCTACGAATACCTTGTACCATTAATAATGTACCACGAGAAAACCAGCTTTTTTCTTTAACATGTTTTTTACCATCAGCGCCGCGTTCAGATAATTGTTTATCATAGCCAGCATATTGATTTTTATAAATTTTTACATTAACAACTCCTGTTGGAGTAAGTAATGTAACTGTATTTTTCATTTTACTTTTATCAATAACAGTTCCAATAATTCTTCTTAATCTATATACACGAATTTCATTACCATCTTTTCCTGTAAATGTATAATCTACTTCAGGCTCTTCTGATAATTTAAAGAAATCATCATATAAATATTGAGAATCTGTTAGTTCATGCGCGTGGCTATAAAAGCTTACGGCTTCCATTTCCCAATGCGACACTGAACCTTGAGCATACTTATTAAACATTTCGTTATATAATGCATTATTTAAATTACTTAGAACTTCATCCTTATTCGCTTTTAAATAATTACGCATTGGATCCATTCCACGTTGATATAATGCGTCCCATAATTCAGCAGAAATTTTCGTTCCGTTCGAAAGATAATCTGCACTAAAATTATTTGCTATAAAATTAATTGACGAATCATTTAATTCATAATATTCAACTTTCTTTTGTTGTTTTAGGAACTTGTTGAATAAGAATAATTTCTTACAAAAACTTAATTCCTCTGGAATCAAATCATAATTGATAAGCATTTGCATATTTTGCAAAGTTAATCTTTGTTTTTTATCTGCAATCATATCAATATACTTTGCCATAATTTCTTCTCTTGGAAGTTTTACAAGTTCGTCAAATGCTCCGCACTTAATGAGGTTCGCCATTTGTATCTTATTGACCTTAACTTTATCCAAAAAGTCTTCCATTGATTTAAATGGACGCCCATCCATAATATTTTTGATGGTAGACGTTGAAAGTCTTGTAATACCACGTAAACCGTAGAGGATTTCATTACTTTTAACCACTGGAGTAAAGGTGTAACTGGAACTGTTGATATCGGGTGGAGCGACCGAAATTCCATAGTTACTGAACCGTCCGATAGCTGCCGCAACTTTACCATAGTCAACAGTTTTAGATTTTTCTTTTTTCTTATCTTCTTTCTCGCCTTCTGTAAGTTCATTCTCTTCTTCCCATTCTTCTTCATCTTCTTCATCTTCTTCTTCAGGTTCAGGTTCAACATCTAAGCCCTCATCCTCATCTTCAACCTCTTCGGTTTGAATACCACCGCTGTCTACAATTAAGTTTGCAGTATTCCAGAAGATGATTGGATAGAATCGCGCCAGATTCATTTCTTGAAGTGCTATCATTGAATATGAATACGTGTGTGCTGCATTAAATCCATATCCACGACTCAATGCTACTTCAACATCCCATACATAATGACAGAATTTCTCATTTAATCCTTTTTCTTTAACATTATCAAAAAATTGTTTAGTTAAGGCATCATAATCTTTAGGATTCTTTTTCGCAATTGATTTACGAAGCTTATCAGCCCATTGCAAGTCCCAACCACCGCATTCTGGCAATTGAACTAGCTGCATGAACTGTTCCTGTGTGATTGACATACCATCGGATATATCTAATTCACGATGCATAATGGCTCGCTGCTCTTCGGTCAAACCCATCTGCTGCATTTCTCTGTCCCAAGCTTTTGGATTTTCCCTAAATCTTGCATACTTATCCAATGGACTTTCCGCGCCTTTTTCGGTTGCCATTAGACGAATTACTGAGTTTAAAACTGCCAATTCGTCAACGCTTCGTGGATGTGTTAATGCTATTCCACGAACTCCACTCTGCTGCTCCATCTGGAATAAAGATACAATTTCGTGATTCTGAACCATATCCCACATCTTTTTGTCATCACGATTTATCTTATAAACTCCAAGAGCGTTTTCATATGTTTCTCTTAAAGTTGGATATCTTTTAATATAACCCTGATCAGCAAGAAGATCTAGACAAGTATGAATCTTATCTGCAGCCTCAACACTCAACAAGTCCATCTTAATCATTGATACATCTTCAAGATCATGAAGTTCAAACTGTGTAATAATCGTACCATCAGGCGCTCGCATCAATGCGCTACTTTCTGTGAAGTCCTCATCTGTGAAAACCACCCCGCCGGCGTGAATACCTTGTCCACAAATCAGACCTTCGATTTTACTTGCAACTTCCCATAATTTTGGATGTTTATTTACTTCATTTATAAAAGTTTGATTCGGCGGTGTATTTGTTTCTTCATCACCATAATATGTTGCTTTTAACGTTTCAATCTGTCCACGGCTTCCACCAATAAGATTAGCTATATAAGATGCTTCATCTATGTCAATACCTAATCCACGACATGCGGTTTGTATAGCAGATCTAGCTTTTTCTGTTTTAAATGTTGCTACATTTGATACTCGATTCTGACCATACACTTTTCTCAAATGTTCCAAAACTTGTGCTCTGCGTACACCTTCAATATCAACGTCAATATCAAGTACTGATACACGAGCCGGATTCAAGAATCGCCAAGGATATGTCTTCGTCTTTTCACGCAAACAATTTATCTGAATAATATCAAGTGCGTATAGAAGAACAAACCCCATACCAGAACCACGCGCTGGCATAACTAATGTTCCAGCATTCCAACATTCATCAATAATCTTCTGAAGATTGAGGAAGTAAGCTGACCACTGGGCTTTATTCACCTGAGAAGATTCCCAAGTCATTTTAAGACATTCATTCAATGCCGCCCATGCTTCTTTGTTCTGTAAATCTTTATGTTTCTGTACTCCATCCATTACAGCAAAACATAATTCTCTATCTGCCGTATGAGGAGAATTAAAGAACTTTTCAAGTTCTGGCATTAATTTAATATATTCATTAATTTCTTCTTCTGTTCTTGCATGAAAATTACGCCATGGCAAACTCGGAATTTTCAGCGGCTTTAAGATACTAAAATCTTCACACCGATCCTTTATTTCTCTAATACATTCATATGCAATTTCAATATCTTCATCTGTAAGATAAGGGAAGAAACTTCTAATTTCTTCATCACTCATCATATAAGTTGTTGCGTAAAAACTTTTAACTTCACGATCGCCATCTTGAGAGTTTAGAAACGCTTCATGAATTACAGCATCTTCCGGTCGTCCATAATGGCTATCAGTTGTGATAATATATTTTAAATCTAATTCATGTGATAATTGAATCAAACATTTATTTACAAATATCTGTTCTTTTCCATTTGAGGGTTGTAATTCCAAATAAAAATTATCTTTTCCAAATATATCTTCAATATATTGACACCAGCGAGATGCTGTATTATAATATTCAATATCTCCTGTATCCATATATTGAAGTAAAAACTTATCTAACTGTGAACCGAGACACGCGCTACTCGCAATCAAATGCCCCTGATTCGGCTTTACAATATCTTTTAAATCCTGATAATAAGTTGGACGCCTGCGCTGGCGCCGACTCATATATGAACGTTGCCATGCACGAGTTGACAGTTGACAAATTTGCTTATATCCTTCCAGATCTTTCGCAAGAAGAATAAAGTGAAAATATCTGTCTTTTGTCTTATCATAATTCTTTGCTGTTAAACCATTTCTTGTAAGATAAATTTCATTACCACGAATCAACTTAAAATCTGGATGCTTTTCTTTAATCTTTTTATAATATTTTTCTGCCTTAATATAACCAGATATAGTTTCATGGTCTGTCAAAGCAACACATTCATGCCCAAGTTCTATTGCTAGATCCATTAAGCTTTCAACTGTGTTGATACAGTCCCGCAAAGTCTGATTGCTGAAATGACTGTGGTTATGAAGACTTCCCGGGTATCTCGACATTCTATCACTCTCCTTTATCTATATCTATTATATCATAAATTTTATTTCTTGTCAATCATAAGGATTTTCATGAGCACGATAGTCCCAATCTAATTGTTTTTTAAACTCTTCTCTTATTATCATTTCTTCATATTCGTCTTTACAAATCTCACACTGATGAAACATAATATCATTTTGCTCAGCAAAATGTATTAGTTCGCAGCCTTGACATAATGGAGAAACATTAAGAGTAGAACCTTTAAAATAATTATTAGAAATCATATTTACTATTATCCTCCACTAATTCATAATCAGTAATAAATACTTGTACAGACTTCTTGCCCATCCACTCATTAAGGTTTGCGCGCCCATAAACTGTTAATGTTTTAGTTCTATTATTCATTACTTCTTCAATAAAATCAGTGTCTTTAAATTTTACATAATCAATTCCATTATATGAAATTTTAATACTATCTTTATTTGTTCCCATTGTTTGAACATTCATTAATGGAATATTTTTAATAATAAACATGGGTTCTTCAATATGATTGCCGAAATATTCTGGATGTGAAGCAATTGCTTCAAGTAGCTCATCATTATATTCATTACCATTTAATATATAGTCAACAATATAGCAATTTTCGAAATCTTCAGCTTTTAATTGACTATTAGCATATTTAAGTAAAGCATCTAGCTTGTCACCATTTAAACCCCATCCCGCGGCGTTATCATGTCCAGCTGTATATGTAACTAAGCCGCTGTCTTCAAGGAACTTTTTAAAACTTGGCAAGCCTGCAAAATTACCATCAGAACGAATACTGCCTTGAATTAAATTGTCATTATTTCTACGGCCAATCATTACTGGTTTATGATATTTAGAAACAACATTCATTGCAATTAAACCAGTTAATTCTTGGGGAATGTTATCAGATCCATCTAATTCTACAATAATGATATTGTTATCAGCTAATCCATCTTTTTGAATTTTAAAATCTATGATTCCAATTGCTTGGTCTTTAAGCCGATCTTGTCGCGCTTTAGCATTTTTTCCAACACGCGCAGTTTGTTCTGCGGCATATTCAATATCTCCTGGACGAGCACCACGCTTAGTACTTTGTAATGCTTTATTTGGTTCAATAAAACAATAAAACATTGCTTCTTTTTCTTGTGTAGTTCCTACGCGGGTTATTGCATTAATTAAAGGCGCAATATAAAAAGCAATATCAATAGGATTTAAGCCTGTGTATGGAGAAACAGCTTTTTCTTTTAATGAATAAGACTGTGCTTCAATTAAGGTTCTGAAACCTTCATTGTGAATATTTTTTAATCCTTCAACCATAATATAATTTGTTTCTATATTGGTTCTATCCATTACGTCTGCGATTTCGCCAAGTGCAGCTAAATCTATATAATTGTGTGCTTGATTAATTCCTAACATTTCATCTAATATTTCACAAAATTTATAGACAACACCGGCGCCGCATAAAGATTTATTAGAATAGTTTATTGATAATTGATTATTTACAACAATAGTATTGGGCAGGTCTGATATTACTGGATTTCCTTGGTCATCATATAGTTGATCATGATGATCTAAACAAATAACATCCATACCTAATTCACCAAGAATACGATGTTCTTTTATATCATAGCTACCAGCATCGGGGCATACTACTAAATCCCACTTTGCTTCATCACTAATCCAATCTATTTTATCATTCAAGCCATGTTGTTTATGTTCATGAACTGTAAATTCTAAATCTGCTTCTGGGAAAATGTGTTTAATATATAACCACAATATGCTAGAACTTGTAAAACCATCTGCATCACAATCCACAATAAATAAAATTTTACTATTTCTTCGTAGATGACGAAGAAGCATTTCCGCGGCGGAATCAATATTTGTTAATTTATGTGGATCTATTTCACAGGCCGAAGAGGGTGATAAAAATTTTTCAATATCTTTTACACCCCTATCTTGTAATATTTCTTTTAATGCTTTATCTGGATTTGTACTATATTCTTTTCTCAGTCTATATCTCATAATTCATCAACCACCGGCTCATATGTTTTTTCGAATACGTCCGGCTTACAAGGATACTGTTCACCTTTAATACCGGTAATAATCCAATCTCCTACATCTGCATGCATAATACCTTCAAGAGTTGGAATATCCATTTCTTTGTTTGTCTGATATGCTTCAATAACTACTGGTTTCTTTCTAAACTTTGCCATATTTATTCTCCTTATCTTACTTTTATTCTATGTTTATATAATTCTTCAAATATTTCTTTACCTCTATCAAATGGGCTATCTTTATATTTTAAAAGGTTATCTATGTCCCATATATAATAAAAAGTTGCTTGTCCTCTATATTTTCTACAAATATTTTCAATTTTTTCACGATATTTACGAGCTTCATCAGAGCGCCAATTTTCATATTCTTTATCAAATGCAATTGTTATCTCATTTGCCCCTAAAATATTTGTTAACAAGCTAACTTGAAATTTATTTAAATTAGAGCCACAACAAGCTACGGTATTGCTCCATATTCCATTATAACCTTCATCTAACAATACGGATTTTTCTCCTTCTGCAATTATAGCGCTTCTACGCTTTTTAATTGCATCTTGATGTTCATATATTCCATATAGATTAAAATGAAGAGGATGAGCATATAATGTATTTCCTATTTGAACTGGTCTATATTTACCATATTCTTCTGCTTCTTCTTGATCGAGCGTCCGCGCACGAATACCAACCAATCTTCCATTTATATCAAAATGTGGAATTGTAATCTTATTTTCTCTATTCCAAAATCCAATATGAAATTTATCCATCACCTCTGGCTTTATTCCATCTTTTAACCAAAGTGGATGATGGTATGGAAGAAAATACGATAACATTTCATGAGGAAACTCTGTTAGTTGTGGGATGGCTGAGTCAAAATTATATTTACTAAAATCAATATCTGGTTTATATTTTTTTGTTTTAGAAGGGATAATATTTTTTAAACATTTTTTTACATAATCTAAAGATTCTTCAAAACTTACTTTATGATAATTTATTCTCATAAATTTTTGATATAAAGTAAAAATTGACATAGCTTCATTACATTCTGTATAGCATCTAAAAATTTTATTATTTTGATACCAATACAACTTCATTGACTCTGCTTCTTCTATTGGATTATGACAAATTGTCGGACAAACCAAATATCCTTTATCTTCATAAACTGAAATTTGATCTACACCAAGACTTTCTAAAAAAGTCTTAACGTCATCTAAAGTAATAGAATTAATTATATCTTGTACGCTTATATCAAGCAAATCTAGTTCTTCATCAAAACCATGTAATGAATTAGTCATTATTTTCATCCTTTAAATTAATTGAGATTGGTTCTTCTGTTATATTATAAATCAATTTAAGTGGCTCACCCAATGGGCCATTACTTGCAGTTGTCATAAATAAATCTTTTCGTTCACCAGTTCCTAAATGTAAATACGTCCAAATCCTAACCATTTTATATCGACCGCGCCGCATTTTATAAATATCTAATACATGAGATGGTCTCATGTCTAATACAGATGCATCTAACGTACCGGCTCGCACAGCTTGCTCTAAAGAACTTTTAACTGAACTCCAAGCCTTTTCAGACACCTTTGTCATTACATATCCTACATCAGCTTTATCCGCAATAGCTTTCGCGCCACGAATACTCTTTTCATCTTTAAATTCAAGTTCATCATCGCCCATAGCTAATGCATTAACCTGTGTTGCAGAAAAAATAAATATTTTATAATCATGTGCCAATTGTTTTAATTGGTTTGCCATCATCATCAAAATAACATCTTCACGTACATTATTTTTACTAAATTGATTAATCATACTCGCAGTTGAATGAATATAATCGAAGAATACATATTCTACATTATTCACAATCGCGTATCTTTTTATAATTGCTTCTACATTTTGTAGATTTGGATCACTTACAGTTTCAATTATAAAATATTCATTATATTCTTCAATAATTTGTGCCGCATATTGTACACGCGTATACTCACCTAACTCATAATCATTTCTTAATATATGATCTTCATCAACTCCAGAAAGATATGCTAACATAATCGTCTGAAGTTCTTCTTTATCCATTTCTGTTACAATAAATAATACTTTCTGTGGTTCAACCACTTTTCCAGATGAATCTTTTATTTCTACAAAAGAATTTTTCTCATGTGACCATCTTTTAGGATATGCTATATGACACGCATCAAATACACTTGTTCTTGACTTACCACCACTTGTAGAAGATGATTTTAGATAAAAACAACCTTTTCGCGCACCACGACAAGCAGAATTAAATATATCTCCTTCAAGACTAAGACCAATGTTAGGAGATGTTCTTAATGATTCAAGCAATGTCTGTAACCCTTCTGCTGGATTACTATTTACTTGGTCACCATTTAAATATTTATTTCTAATTTCACTATAATCTTTTTCAACTTCATTTAAAATACTATCTAATGTTGCGTCTTCTATACGTTGAATTAATTCATTTTCTATTGATGGATCTTTAATATCTTTATCTTCAAGATAATATTTACTAATGTCATAATGGGCTGCTTTTAATGCTCTTAATAATGAATATTTTTTTAATCGTTTATAGTACGCACTAAAATTATTTATTTGTGCATATTCATAACAATTCTTTAAAAATTCTAACCCACCATTACTTGTATATGATTGTACAACACCAGCACTACCACGCATTACTTCTTGATCTACTTCTAACACTGAAAGTTCTCGCGCGCCAGCCGTATACAATCGTTTTATTGCTAAAAGACAAATTCTTGGTATTTCAATATCAAAATCATACACCTGAATGTCTGGAAACTCTAAAAATAATAAAGGGTTGTGCATTAAGCAACCGATTACTTGACGATATGACATAGTGTCAGATAACGTCATATAATCACTCCTTTACTGTAATAATGCATCATCTAAATTAATTTCTTGCTTAACATTTTTTTCGACGTTAAGCATAACCGCTTCTTTAGTAATATCTGTATTAACTAATGCGGCTACTATATTATTTGCTTGTGCTTTCTTCCAAGCTCTCCATTTTTTCATTTCGTCCATACTACGTGGACCAACTAATCCTAATGATTCCTTTAATTTATCCATATGTTTAACATGATAAATATAATCAAGACAATCAACAATTGCATCATCTGTGTATCCATATTTATCTATTAATCTTTTACGTTGCGTCCAAATTAACGGTCCTGGGCTTTCTAATCCAAATATTTGACATACCTTTTGCTGAAATTTCTCCCGTGCTAATTTTTCTTCATAGCAACTTTGACAATACCAATATGTACTTTTCCCGCTAATTGAAGAATATTGTATCATTTCATCTTTTCTAATATCTTGTCCGCAACCATGACATTTTCTTGTGAATTTCACTATGATTCACTTCCTATACTTTTATTCTAAAATAAGTATAGCATAATTTCCAAAAAAAGTCAAATAAAAAGGAGCCTTTCGGCTCCTTCGTATTTTACATTAGTTGTTTTACTTCATCAATAAAGTATTCAACAAGCGATGATTGTGAAGGTACTGCTTGACTCAATTTAAAATCTTCTGAACCAAACACTCTCTTTATAATATCCTTCATGATCATCAAATGCTGATCTTTTTCTTCTTCGCCGCCAACTTCCAAATATTTGACCCAAACTTCCTTAGCTTCGGCCATAACCTCTTGGAATGGACGGTCTTTGATCTGAGCAATTACTGTATGATCAGTTACTTCCGCGCCGTCTTTTTCTACTGCCATATCAATAGCATCACCAATCGCATCTACTAGCTCTTGATAACCAAACTTAATCTTTGGTGCAAGATATTGATAACGACTACCAGCGAATACAGTCGGCGTCGAGCGCGTATATAGGAAACGCTCTGAAGTACCGTCAGGATTCATCTGAACCTGCAAGTAACCAATAATATCAACAATAGAGTTAATAATTGTATAACACTGATTTGGTAGATCTGGACATACGGCTGTAATAGCTTCGCCATCTTCGGTACGCATTTCAGTGGGCTTATCCTTACTGTGCGCGATAAATAGAATACCAAACCCAAGTAGTGTTATTTCACGCCAAAACTCGGAGAACTCCTGTTTTAGCATATTCCAGCCTTGTCCCCACGGAACATCACGAATACTATCAACATTCTCACGCTGGCAAATATATTTTTCGCATAGCTGCCAAGCAATAGAAGCAGTATCCACTACAATCGTATCGTAAATTTCCTTTGCCTGTGGTTTCCTTAGCTGGGTTAGTACTTTTTTTGCATCAGTCCAACGTAGGATTGGCTGACTCTTAATACCAGCTAACGCGTTTGTGCCTTGCTCAAAGTTCATAAATAGTGCACGTGGTAGCTGGCTACCAAATGTAGATTTACCAGTTTTTGGTTGACCATAAATAAGAAGGAATTTGCCCTTCAAATCTCTTGAAATCTTTGAAGGTTCAAGAGAGAAAATATCAATATCCGCCATTCAGCTTCGCCTCCTCTTGTAAAATGGGGTAAGGCTTACGCCTTACTCCCAATCATACTTCTTAGAGGAAGCTTCTGCGGCATTCGCACTGCCAGCGCCTTGCTTTGGAGCAGCTGCGCGAGCATTAATCTGAAGCTGTTCAATCGCGGCCTTACGCTCATTGAATGCTTTCTTAATCTCAACTGGATCATATGCAAAATCTTCTTCCTTACATTCATCATCACCAGTTGTAATAATTAGTTCACGTACAAAACGTGTAGTAGTATCAGGAACATCTTCGCCCCATCCACTAGATTTAACTTCTTCTTCCTGAGAAAGAACACGAATACGACCTTTTACAGTTACAGTACCATTGACTTCCCAGTTACGAGAAATATATTCAACAGTGTCGGGATTCTCTACAATAAAGTCTACAACATCAAGTTTTCCACCATACTGTACAATACCGCCACGAATCTTTAGACGACCTGTGGTTTCGCCTTCACGATCTACTTCATCTTCCATATTCATAATGAAGATGTCAGTTACAAAAGAAGCGACATCACTTACTTTTGCTTCATTAACGAATGAGCCACGAAGCTGCCATCCAGTGATCAGCTGGCCAGTACGAGATACAAAATTATTTTCTTGTAGAGATACACCAGTACAGCGCACGTGAGATGCATTATCCACACCGACATTCTGTGCAGTTTTCATTAGTTTTAGATCATTTAGACTCTTCCACGCGGGATTCTGCTTACCGGTAGAAGTAAATTCAGTTGCAAACATTGGAAGCTGAATGTCGCTTACTTCAGTCTTTCCACCATATGTTTGATTAACGCGAATTGTTGCTGTCGCACGCTGATATGGACGACCATCAGATAGAGTACCATTACCAAATGTTACATCCATTAGTGTGCCAGCGAGATTAATTTTATTACCAGCTTGAATACTAATACTTTTCATTTTACATTTCTCCTTTTGCTTCGTTACTTTACTTTATTTTAATTAAAATTCAGCTTCTGCTTCCTTTTCTGCCTTAGCTGCTGCTTTCTCTGCCGCCTTGCGCTCTTTTTCGGCCTGCTTCGCTGCTGCCTTTTCAGCCTCTTCAGCTACAGGATCATAAGCAAGACCTGCTTCAGTTAGTGTATGATACTTAACTTCCTTTGTCTTTGCCTTACGAGTTTCGGTTGCGGGTTCAAGCTCAACAACTTCAGTACGAGTTGTTACCGTATACTTTTTCTTTTCAAGTGGATTAATACTGCCAATTACAGCAGATAGAGAGATACCAAGTGCTTCGGAAATTTCTTTCTTCGTAAATTCCTGTCCATAATGTTCTTTTAGAAAATTTAATACACGTTCAGAATTAATAGTCATATTTCATTTCTCCTTTTATTTTAAATAATAAATTCAAGCGATAATTCGCTTTTCATTTTCTATATATATTATATATCAAATTTATATAATAGTCAAATATTTATTCTTCTGTTTTAATAATAAATTTTTCATTTGCCATTGTACGTGCTGCTTCATCATCTTCAGCGTTATCTACAATTTCTTGTAACTTTGGAATAACATCTGTTTGATAACCCGTCATAGCATTTTTTAAAAGATTCATACGATCTTGTAATTGATTAATTTGCACCATTGCGCCAATTAGCAGACGCGCGGATTCTAGCTTATTTGGTACATAAGTGTCTCCAGCATTTTTAATAATATCTGTTAATTCTTGATAATCATTACGCATTGTTGTTGCAGTTGCAACTCCATTTTCGTCGCCTTTAGTTTTATTATATTGCATTACTTGCTCGGCCGAAACCGCTGTCGCCTAGGCTAACTACTTAAATAGTTCAATATACTTTTTATCCATTTTTAACTCCTTTTACCGCCCTACCGGTAATTATGTAAGAATTATCACCGATCCATTTAGCTTCTTTAACAAAACCATCTTTTTCTAATTTAATAGCTTTAACACCCTTTGTTATTCGTCCAGTGTAACTAATTTCACTTAATGGATAACAATTATAATAATCATTATTTCCTATTATGGCAACTTTATCATCATCATCACTGCTTAAAATTATAGATACAATTGTATCATCTTCATCCATTTTATTAATTGCTACACCTTTTTTCGCGCGAGAAAGATATTCACTTGTATGACTCTTTTTAATAAATCCCTTTTTAGTTATACAAGTAATAGAATTATAAGCATTAAAGCTCATAGTATCAATTAGCAAACAAACACGTTCGCTGTCAATATCAACTATATCACTTATCTTATATTCTTTATTTAATTTCAATTTACTTAAAGAAATATTATACATTTTACCCGCGTTAGTAATAACTGTAAGTGTTCCAAGATTTGTAGTATATATTACATTCCATTTATTTGTTCCTTTTGGAAGTTTATATGATGTTTCATTTTCTTTTTTTTCTATTAATTTAAACTTATCACCATAATAAACAACTGCAATATCTTGTTCCTTAATTTCTTCTGGTTCTTCCTCTTCGCCAAGCACATTAGTAATTTTTGTGCGCCGGTTGTCACCAAAGCGTTTTGCTACTTCTTCCAGAGTTTCAATCAATTTTTCATCTAGGGCGGTAGGCTCAGATAATAGGTA
>JAEEGL017196773.1_pt1 | contig 30331 bp, 23 predicted proteins | sample 9134231 | NCBI WGS metagenome assembly JAEEGL01 (sample SAMN16246548, study PRJNA631951) | gut metagenome | biome: gut microbiome; feature: rumen; material: fiber-attached | host: Bos | place: Iran: Karaj | collected 2018-10 | reverse complement strand
TGCATGTCGTACTTTTGGAGTATTATCAGTCTGGGGAGCGAACTAATAGGACGGATAAAGGTGTCCTAGTAGGATCTTCAATCGATATTGTTGTTTTTGTTTGTTAAATTCCTACTATTACAAAGATAGCCATATATGGTTATGGAAAATATAAAAAGTTTGGAGAAAAACTACAAAATCAGTTCGGACAATCCATCAAAGTGTTTCGTTTGCATGAAACAAGCGGTTCCAACGCTTCTTGGACTTTAGAAAAACTTTTTAAGGAATGGAGCGTTGTGTTTGAACTATGAGGTAGTGTTTCAACCAGTGTGCCCAATTCCAGCGGATTTGCAATCCGATAACACCTTGTATTTCTTTATTATACAATCACTTCGCCACCTCCACAATCTTCTCTCCCAACGCCAACTGGATCATGGCAATGGTTTTGCAGGTGGAGTTGAGGATGGGCACAAACTTTTCAATATCATAAACATATCAAATCCTCACCGAGGACCACCGATATTTTGGCTAATGTCCGAAGGGTGAAATTATGTGTACCACCTAACCATCGTGACACCTCAGCTTCAGTTTTACCTGTGTTTCGTGCGAGGTCTCGTTGCGACATTCCTCTTTTTTTCAGCATTCCATCCAACCTTATTGCGATGGCATCAGAATACCGTAATTGGGTCTTTAAATCCAAGGGCGTTTCGTCAACGATCTGGCGAAGCAGTTCCTTTCCTTTCGTGTCTTGTTTCATATTGTATCTCGATTTTATATGTCATAAGCTTTATCATCAACTCCAATGATTAAGGTTTTCTCAATTCGCACAACTCCATTCTCAATATCTGATTTCAGCAAACCATCAAGTTTTTGGAGACTGATGACATAGCCATTCAAGTCTTCATCCTCATCGTATGTTTTGGTGGTTTTTACTCCACCGTTCCCAACAATTAGCACACTGTCTGATAATCGTAAACAATAAAGTCGAAGCCCGCTTTTATAAACAGGTAATGCTCCAACGCCATCACTCATTCTTCCTTCGGGACGAAATCTACGTTCTTCAATGCCCTTTTGTAGCATTGTATCAATTTGATTAAGAATAATACGAAGTTCATTCTTCCTGACCGCATCGTCCTTAAATTTGTTCACGAACTTAACAAACTCTGATTGACTCTCGCCTTCAAAGATAATGGTGAACAAACCTGCAACATCGGTTTGTTCCAAAGATAAAATAGTTGCTTTGACCATAAGGTGTAGTTTTATGGTGCAAAGATACTAAAGTTTTTTGAAAAGTTTACTTTATAAAGTAAGTTTTTTTCAAGAAAGAGACAAATCGGGCACGTCGTGAACATACATCGCCACCTTCACAATTCCCTCTCCAATGTCTGCTGTTAAATGTGACAAGGATCAAGTATTAAGCAGGTTGTTACTGCCATGGGTTGGGTGCGTGGGTCACGGCCAAAAACCGGAGCAGCGCTTGCCCAAAAGCCGAACTAAGGGGGAATGAGACTCAGGGCGGGGCGCGGAGCTTCAGCGGAGCGTTTGCCTTCCGCAGGAAGGCACTCCCCGCCTTGAGGCTCACCCACTTAGAGAGGCTGTGCGGTAGGCCAATGTTTTTGGCCTAGATCTTTTGGTTACTTTTCCATCAATGGGAAAAGTAACAAAGAAAAAAATTGTACCTTTGCCCTCAGAAATTCACCTTCATGCAATTCAAAGACATCATCGGACAAGAGGAAGTGAAGCAAAAACTGATCCTCAGCGTGCAGGAAAACCGTGTGCCCCACGCCCAGCTGTTTCTTGGCCCGGAAGGCAACGGAAAATTGCCGTTGGCATTGGCCTACGCACAGTACATCCTCTGTCCTCATCGCACTGCGACAGATAGTTGCGGCGTTTGCCCCTCGTGCCAAAAGATCAGCAAACTGACCCATCCCGACTTGCATTTTGTGGTGCCGACCACGACGACCAAAAGCGTGAAAAGCAATCCGGAATCGGATCTGTTCATGAACGAGTGGCGTGACTATGTGCTTCAGAAAGAAGGATATGTGGATACTTCTTCATGGTATGAGTTTCTGGAGGTGGAGAACAAGCAGGGCTATATTTCGGTGCGTGACGCGGCTTCTTTATTAAGGAAATTGAGCTTCAAAGCTTACGAGGGCGAATACAAAATCGCCATCATCTGGATGGCGGAGAAGATGCGTGTGGATACAGCCAATAAATTGTTGAAACTCCTTGAGGAACCGCCCGAGAAGACATTGTTTATCTTGATTGCCGAAGATCAGGAGGAATTGCTTGCTACCATCCGCTCCAGGACTTCTCTTGTGAAAGTGCCTCGTATTGCACAAAACGCTTTGCAAACAGCTTTGGTTCAACGTCTTAGATGCAATTCTCAGGCGGCTGCTGATGCTGCTGTGGTTTCGGAAGGCAACTGGATCAAAGCTTGTCAAAATGTGAAGGATGCCGAGGACCAGAAATTTTACTTCCGCACCTTCCAACAGTGGATGCGCTATTGTTTCAGAGCTGCGGTCAATGAATTAATTGATTTCTCGAACAACATCAAAACCATCGGACGTGAGCGACAGAAACAACTTCTGGAATATGGCTTGGGAATTGTCCGTAACTCCTTGTTATTCAACAATAATCTTGCCCAGTTGGTGATGCTCCCCGAAGAAGAAAAGAAGTTTAATGCGGGATTTGCGCCTTTTGTGAAGCCAGCCAACATGATTCAAATTGCCGATTTGTTGGAAGAAGCCTCACGTCAAATCGAGCGGAATGGCTATGCGCCGTTGATCTTTTTGGATTGTAGTTTTAAGATGGCAAAGCTGTTACGGATGAAATAAGGTATCGATAAGCCTTCTCGGGCATAAAATGCCTCACGTCTTTCCCTTCTTTAATGCAATTCCTGATGAAAGTGGATGACACTTCAATCACGGGCGTTTCCAACACCTTCACATGAGGATGTTTTAAAAGCTCGCCACCGTCGTAGCCTTTTCGGGGGAAAACCAACAACTCATAACCATCCAGAATGGATTGATATTCTCTCCATCGAGGCAATCCCTGCAAGCTGTCCATGCCGCAGATGAAAACAAACTGATCTTCAGGGTATTGCTTCGAAAGTGCTCTTAAAGTATTAATAGTGTAGGAAGGCTGTGGTAAGGAGAACTCAATATCAGAAGCTCTCATCCGGGGGTCATCGCCGATGGCGAGTTTCACCATTTCAAGACGATCGTTGTCGTCCATCAAATCTGCTTTTTTCTTCAGGGGATTCTGAGGCGACACCACAAACCATAGCTCATCGAGGTCTGAAAACTCCACCAAATAATTGGCGAGCATCACGTGGCCATGATGAATGGGGTTGAACGAACCGGAATAAAGCCCGATTTTCATTGCTCAATAAAGGTTTTAACCGCTTCGAGGATATCGGCTTTGGCGGTCTCCAAGTCATCGTTAATGATGGTGATGTCGAACTTGCCCTTGGCAAAATTCATCTCCCAGTCGGCTTTGGCGAGACGCTTCTCAATCTCTTCCATTGAATCGGTCTGGCGGTTGACAAGTCTTTCGCGCAGCACTTCAATGGATGGGGCTTGAATGAAAACGGACAAAGCCTCGTCGCCATAAAACTTTTTGATGTTGGTGCCGCCTACCACATCCACATCAAAAGCCACATGTTTGCCTTCTTCTTGCATCTTTTTCACGACGGCCTTTAAAGTGCCGTAGCAACGCCCAGGATATACTTCCTGCCATTCCAAAAACTCATCGTTTTCAACACGTTGTTGAAATTCTTCAAGGCTCATAAAAAAGTATTCTACCCCGTTTTGTTCTTCACCGCGCGGCTGGCGTGTAGTAGCCGAGATAGAGAAGGCGATGTTGGGGATTACGCTCATAAGGTGGTTGATCAAAGTGGTTTTTCCCGAACCTGACGGGGCCGAGAATATCAGAAGTTTTCCTTTATCCATGTTTTTTGTTTTATTTGACAATAATCTTTTGGCCAACCTTCAGCGTCTTTTTTCTGTTGATGCCATTAAGTTTGCATATCTTATCAACGGTTGTGCCGTATTTTCGTGCTATGGAACTCAGCGTTTCTCCTTTTTTGACGGAGTGAGTCACATGCTTGGGAACCACTTTTTTAGAAGCCACTTCCGATTCTTTATCGCTCTGTCCTTCATGTGAATAGATGCTGAAATAGTGTTTTTTCAGTGTGAAGATGGTGTCGCGAAGGGTGCCTCCTTCAAAATCGAAGATGCGTTCAGGGTCAAACGATTGGCCTAAATAGCGTGTCTCAAAATGGAGGTGGGGACCTGTTGAGCGTCCTGTTGATCCGCAATAGCCAATGATTTCACCCGCCTTCACTATGTCATCGGCTTCGACAATGTATTGGGTCAGATGGCCGTAATAGGTTTCCAAGCCATTGGCGTGTCGTAGGACGACCACGTTGCCGTATCCTCCAGTTAATTTTGGAGGTAGCGCCACTCGCACAATGCCGTCAAAAGCGGCGTAAATGGGGTCGCCGAATTTAACTCCTAAGTCAACTCCTTGGTGTTTATGACCTTTCCTTACCTTGTAAGGTGAGACCAAAGGCCCATTACCTGGAATGCACCATCCGTGAACTGAATCGCAAAGCACTAAATCAATCTCTTCTTGTAGGTCTTGTACATTGATATCTGTGTAAGCGTGTACCTGGTCAGTCATCCAGTGGTCGTTGCTGATGAAATCCGGGAGATCTGGCTTGGGAATATCGTAGTACATCCATGAACCATTGTCGAAAAGGATGACTTTTGTGAATTTATCGTCCGTATTCAGGGTGTCGAATGGCATGGGGATGCTTCCCTTTTTTTTGTTTTCGTTGAGTTCTTCAAGTTCCGCGGATTCATTCCCTTCTGATTCATCAATGTCTTCGGCCTCTTCCTCAAAAAGCTCTTCGTCCTGTTCATAAATGTAGATGGTGTCATGAACAATAACGGTTTTGGGACTGAACACTCGCTGGAACCAGTTTTTTTTCTCTAACGTGTCCTGCTGTGGGTCTTGTGCAAATGATGGAGCGGCGAATAAAAACAGTAAAAAAAGTAGGGATAGCTTTTTCATGGAAGATTAGCTTTTTGTGTTAAAACGGCAAAGTTACACAAAAAAATGTATTAATCCTCAGAAATTTCGCTCAAGGTTTTTCGATAGGTAGAAAAAACATTGGCTCTGGAGATGTATCCGAGATACTTTCCATGCTCAATCACGGGGATATTGTATTTCCCTGATACCTGAAATTTTTTGACCACTGTATCCATAGGATCTTCTGGGCTGATGATGTATTCCGGGATGACAGTAAATTCCTCAATAGGTTGGTTATAAAGGGTCTGGTCGAACATCACACTACGAATGTCATCGAAAAGCACATGACCGCAGAAAGTGCCGTCTTTGTCAACAACAGGGAAGATGTTGCGGCGTGAATCGGAAATCACGGGGATCAGGTCGCCTAAGGTAGAACCGCGTTTTACTTTGCTGAAATTAGTCTCGATGAGATTGTTGATGGTCATCATACTGAGGATGCTGACATCCTTGTTGTGTGTCACTTCCACACCATGTTCCGCCACGGCGTTGGTATAAACCGAATGCTTGAAGAAAATCCTGTTGACGAAATAGGAGAGGGCCGAAACAATCATCAGGGGGACGATGAGGGAATAGCCATTGGTGATTTCAGCAATCAGGAAGATGCCCGTCAAAGGGGCGTGAAGCATGCCCGCAATCAGTCCGCTCATGCCCACCAGGGCGAATTTAGCGGGATCAAGCTCGCGGAGTCCAAGATATTTCATGGCCAAAGCAAACAGCAGTCCAGAGAAAGCACCGATGAACAGGGCAGGGGCGAAAGTGCCACCTACCCCTCCAGCGCCAAAGGTAAGTGCCGTGGCAAAGGCTTTGAGCAAAATGATGGCAGCTATTAAAATCAAGATTGTCCAACCGTGCTGCTCCAATCCGGCAAGTATGGGATTCCCATAAATGGGGCTGTAGTCGCCACGTAAAGCCGAGTTGATGGCATCGTAACCTTCACCGTAAAGTGCGGGGAAGAGATAGATCAATAAGCCTAATAGCGTGGCACCGACAAAAAAACGTTTCCATGGTGAACCGATGGTTTTAAAGCGTTTCTCCATACTGAAAGTGACCTTCAGAAAATAAGCGGAAATAAGCCCGATGAAGATACCTAATCCTATGTAATACAACGCATTGCTTGGCATAAAACCTTCGGTGATGAGGACGTTGTATTCTACCGCCTGCCCCAAGAAAAAGTAGGAGGTCAGAATGGCGGTAAACGAGGAGCAAATAATAGGAATTAGCGAGCTAAGGGAGAGCTCGATCATTAGGACTTCCAGAGCGAAGAAAATGCCCGTCATGGGTGCTTGGAAAATTGCTGCCAAAGCCGCTGCGCCACCCATCCCGATGAGCATGATTGTCTGCTTGTATTCCAACTTCAGCCACCGACCTATGTTGGCGCCAATTGAAGCGCCCGTCGATACTGAAGGCCCTTCCAAACCCACAGATCCGCCAAAACCGACCGTCAAGGCACTGGCAATGATGGTGGACCACATGCTGTGTGGGCTGACCTCAGCTTTTTTCTTTTTAATCGCGTAAAGTATGCCAGGAATGCCGTGACCGATCTCTTTCTTCAAAATGAACTTGCAGAAACAGATGGTGAGCAGGATGCCGATGGCTGGAAAAACGAAATATAGGATGTCAGAATGCTCAAAGTGGATGCTCAACACCAAATCTCGGATGCCGTGTGCCGACTTCTTGATGATGATGGCAGCCAGTCCTCCCAAAAAGCCCGTGGGGACACTGAGTAGCAGCATGAACTGTTGGTTGGTCAGGTGGGATGCCCGCCATTCATGAAGACGCTCAATCCAATTGCTGAACTTCTGCTTTGACACTGTTCTTTTGTTTTCGGCTGCTAAAATAGAAAAACTTTTTTTATCTTCGCACCATTAATATTTATCTTATGAAAATTGTCAGTTACAACGTCAATGGCATTCGCTCTGCCATCAACAAAGGATTATTACAGTGGATCAGTGATTATCAGCCAGATGTGCTTTGCTTTCAAGAACTTAAAGCTACTCCCGATCAAATCCCTTTGATGGATTTCGAGATGATGGGCTATCATCATTTTTGGTTCCCTGCACAGAAAAAAGGTTATAGCGGAGTGGGCTTGATTACTAAAATCCTGCCTGACAACGTGGTTTATGGCATGGATAATCTTGTTTATGATAACGAGGGCAGGTTTTTGCGTGCTGATTTTGGAGATTTGTCAGTGGTCAGCGTCTATCATCCTTCGGGAACTACTGGCGATGAGCGTCAGGCTTTTAAGATGGTTTGGCTTGATTTTTTCCGCCAATATGTGAATCGACTCAAAACGGAGCGTCCGAAGTTGGTGCTTTCAGGTGACTACAATATATGTCATGAGGACATCGACATCAACAACCCGAGAAAGCATGACACATCCTCGGGATTCTTACCCGAAGAACGACAGTGGATGACCGATTTCCTCAGTGATGGCTATATTGACAGCTTCCGCCATCTGGTGAAGGAGCCTAACCGTTACAGTTGGTGGAGCTTCCGTGCCGGTGCCCGTGCCAAAAACCTTGGCTGGCGCATTGATTATCATATGGTTACTGAAAACTTAAAGGAGAACATCAACGCAGTTGACATTCTCCCTGAAGTAATGCACTCGGATCACTGTCCGATTGTGCTTGATTTGAAGTAGCCCCACTAGGACTCGAACCTAGATTTAAAGTTTAGGAAACTTCCGTTCTATCCCTTGAACTATAGGGCCGTACTTTTCGACTGCAAAAATACGTTTTTTCTCTTTACATTTACCCGATGTATCAAAAAATCGTTGTATCTTTATCGCTTCAAAAATAATACCTTATGAATCGCTTGAGAATTCTTTTCATGCTCTTTGCATTGTCGCTGGGAATCAATATGTTAGCTCAGGATGGTGTGGCCATCGGAAATTGGCGTACCCACATGCCTTATCAGGATGTGATTGATGTTGAATTGTTAGGTTCCAAGGTTTATGCGGCAACAAATTACGAGTTGTTTACATACGACAAAGAGGATAACAGCCTTCAGATCTTGAACAAAATCAACGGTTTGTCGGATATCGGTATATCAAAAATCCGTCGAAACGAAACTCTTGACTTATTGGTGGTAGCATATTCAAATGCTAATATCGATCTTATTGATAAACAGGGGAATATCTTTAACATGAGTGACATCAAGGACAAGAATATCCTTGGAAACAAGACAATCAATAATATTGCTTTTAAAGATAAATATGCTTTTTTTGCTTGTGGATTCGGCATCGTAGTTTTCGACTTGAGTCGGCAGGAAGTGAAAGATACCTATTATATCGGGATAGATGGTAGTGCCGTAAATGTCACAGATATAGCATTTTATAATAATCGCATTTATGCTGCCACTACCGATGGACTTTATTATGCCGATGAAAACAGTAATAATTTGGCTGACTTTTCTTCTTGGACTTTCGATAGTTCATTGATATATCCGCATCTTTCATATAAAGAAGTTGAGGCTTTTGGCGGGAAGCTGCTGCTTAACTATTCTTCAGAGATTTACGACAGCGACACGCTCTTTGTGTATGACGGAAAGCATTGGGATTATCTAGATAAAGAATTTAAAACCACTAAGCGTGAAATCCGTGTGTGTGGAGAAAAACTTCTGATCTCGAGTTATTATGCTGTTTTAGTTTATAATACTGATTTGCAAGAAGAAAGTCGTGTTTTTGAATGTGGAGGGACATTATACCCCAATTCCGTATCTCTTGATCAAGACGGAACCTTTTGGATTGGTGATATGAGGAGAGGACTTATCAAGGCTAAAAATAGTTGGAATTATGACGATGAGAATTATCGTCCTAATGGTCCTTTTAGCAAGAATGTTTTTGAGCTTAGCACCCGTGGGAAACATGTATGGATCGCCACGGGGGGACATGCCCCTAACTGGGGAAAACTATATGCCACAGATGGTGTTTGCCATTTCGATGGAAACTGGTGGACGAACTTGAATCGATTGAACATACCCGCCTTCAATGAGGATAATATATCGGACTTTACATGTTCAGCAACCGATCCGATGGATACTACGGTTACATACGTGGGTACTTGGGGAAAGGGACTGCTGAAATTTAAGAGTAATCAGTATGTGGAGCGTTATGACAACACAACCAACGGCTGCTCGCTTGACGTTTGGGTTCAAGATCCACAACAGGTTTTGATTAGTGGACTTGCTTTTGACAGTAAAGGCAACCTGTGGGTGGCCAATTCGGGAGCCAATAATCTTCTTTCTGTCATGGATCGGAATGGCAAGTGGCGTTCTTATAATTTGGGTGGCACCAATAGTGGAATCGACATATCCTTTATGATGATTGATCGGAATGACTATAAATGGATTTTGCGCCGGTTAGGTAGTGAAGATAAGGTTATTGTTTTTAATGAAAACGGCACGTTGGATGATGTTTCGGATGATCAGGTGAAATTGCTTCGTAGCGTTTCGGGCCATGGTGGACTTTCGGGGTCCGTGGTCAATTGTTTGGCTGTTGATCGTAATGGATATGTTTGGGTTGGTACAGATAGCGGTCCTTGCTATTTCTCTGACTCTAAGAAGTTATTTGAATCCAATCAATATGATGCCAGCGTGGTGTTGGTGCCACGCAATGATGGCACTGATCAGGCTGACCCGCTTTTCAACGAGATCAGCGTGCTCAGTATTGCCGTTGATGGTAACAACAACAAATGGTTTGGGTTGGAATCGGGCGTTTATGAGATGTCGCCAGATTGCAAGACACAGTTGCTGTATTTTAGTACCGATAACAGTCCTTTGCTTGACAATTCAGTGAACACTATGGTGATCAATGATGACGGTGAAGTGTTTTTTGGAACCAAACAAGGTGTCATTTCATATCGTGGCACTGCTACTCCTGGAGGCTCTACCAATACGGATGTTGTAGCTTATCCTAACCCGGTGAGACCCGGTTACAACGGTTATGTCGGTATCAAGGGTCTCGTAGAGGATGCCTTGGTCAATATCACGACTGTTGACGGACGATTTGTAACTCAGCTGATTGCAGAGGGTGGTCAGGCTGTGTGGGACTGCACCACGGTTGATGGGCAGAAGGTGCTTCCAGGGGTTTATCTTGTGTTTGTCAGCACTTACGAGGGTGCAGAGCGTTATGCCACTAAAATTTTGATCATGAATTGATGGATGATAAAATCCAAGGTATTGTTTTGCAGTCTGTTCGATATGGCGACACCAGCCTTATCGTGAAGATATACACCCTCAATAACGGGTTGCAAACATATATGGTTAAAGGGGTGAGGAGCAAGGCCTCGCAAAATCGCGTGGCTTTTTTCCAGCCGATGACTTTTTTGAAGTTTGTGCAAAGCGGTAAACCGAGGACAAGTGGTATTGCTTTTTTGAAGGATGTGGAATTGCTGTATGCTTATCAGTCCATTCCTTTAGTGATGAACAAAAGTGCCATCCTGATGTATCTATCGGAGCTTTTGACGCATACGTTGACGCAACAGGAACGAAATGATGAACTTTTTCAGTTTATATATCAGTCGGTGGTATGGCTTGATTTGGTGGAGTTTGGCTATGCTAATTTTCCGTTGTTTTTCACTTTGGAGTTAAGCCGTTTTTTAGGTTTTTATCCTCAGTCAAATTACTGTGAGAATGCCTTTTTTGACATGATGGAAGGACAGTTTGTCATAGCGCAACCGGTTCATCCTTATTATTTTGAACAAGTAGAAAGTGCTATGTTATGCCAATTTCTCAACCGTGGCATTGATGATATTTCATCGGTGACTTTGTCGGGTTTACAGCGTAATAACCTTCTTGATGGAATATTAACATTCATGCGACTGCATGCCCCTATGTTGAAAGGTTTGCAGTCGCATGAGATTTTAAGGGAAGTCCTTCGCTGAAACTTTATCTCAAGTTGAAGGATGTCTGTCCGACCAAATTGTTGTTGTCGTCATAGACATCGACGAAATAGTAGCCAGGCTGCATTTCTTTGCCTGTGGGTTTGATGTAATAGGCTCGGACATCTTTTTCCTTGTTCTCGTAAGTCACTTGGATCTTCTCGGTATATTGGAGCATCTCGCCGTGATATAGGAAAGCGTATTCGTCGCCCATGCCTTTGGAGATGATGTTCTTTGACGGTTCAGCTATACGCATGTAGAAGTTCTTCGCACCAGCTTCCACCAAGTCATTTTGCCCAATGGTGAACATGACACGTATGCGTTCTGTTCTGCCGGCCTTGTCGGTTTCAGTCTCGTGGCTGCCGCCTTTGAAGCGGACGGCGTCGGCGGTGAGGTTGTAGATGCGCAGTACCGCAGCCATGTTCATTTTGTTAGTCAGTTCATCTTTTTGACGTTGGAGGTTTTTGTTCTGTTTGCGTTCTTCTTTAACTTCTTCGCGTATGCGCTCGTTTTCAGCCATAAGTTCTTGGTTAACAGAATATAATGAGTCCAATTGGCGAACGTATGTCTGGGTGATGGCTTGTAGTTCATTAACTCTCTTTTTTATTCTGTTGTAATCCCATTGTGCGTCAAGCAATCTTTTGATCTCTTTGGCATCCGCTTGAATGATGCTGTCTTTTTCAGCCAACTGGGTGCTGAGTTCTCCATAATTATCTTTCAATGTGTTGTGTACACGGAGCAAGCTGTCAACTTCAGCTTGAAAATCAGCTCGTTGCTGCTCTTTTTCGTTTTCAAGAGTATTCAGATTTCCTTTGAGTGAAATCAACCAGCATGATAATCCAATGATGATCAATGCCAACACACCGAGTATGGCATAAACCCAGCCTTTGGATTTTGTTGATGATGCTCTTTCAGTATTCATAGTTTTATTCTTTGTATTCTAACTTCTTTATTCTGACTTCTTACTTTCACACACAGGCTCAACTTTGGTTCGCGCGATGTTGACGGGGAGATAATGTCCAACAGATTCAATATAGACAATCAAGCGTTTTTTATTGTTTATATGAGCCAGTCGCCCTATCAATCCTGTCATTTCACCGCTTGTTATTCTCACAAGTTGTCCTTCGTGTAACTCTATGTTTTCCAACTCATTTTCGTTCCCTTCAAAATCGTTGCAGTATTTCTTGATAGCGATGATTTGGTTGTCAGGAACGACCACAGCTTTTTTTTCAAAGCTAATGAATTTGGTGACACCTGGGATAGAGAGAATCTCGTAATACTTCCTCATGTCGCAGCGGACGAACAGGTAAGATTTGAATAACGGTTCTTCCACTTTTTTCATTCGGTCGCTCCAACGTTTCATCACGGTGACGAGGGGGAGGTAGGCTTCTAACCTCATGTCTTGCAGGCGTTCGAAAACCTTTTTCTCCGCCCTCGAATGAACATAAAGAGCATACCAAGGAAGTACTTCCGAGATCATTTTTTACTTGTTACTTGATTCACTTGATTTATGGTGATGATGGTGGTGATGATGCTTCTTCTTTCCGAAAATTTTGCTGAGGAATCCTTTCTTCTTGTTTTTCGCAGCTTCGTCTTCATCCTCACCGTAATAGCCAGAGGTATCACTACCATATTGACCGTAGCCATAGCCATAACCATAGCCATAACCATAGCCATAACCATAGCCATAACCATAGCCATAGCCATAACCACGGCCATAGCGATATTTGCCATAACCATAGCTGCCACCTTGTTGAATGCCGTTGATGACGATATTAACTTTAAGGCCGCGGTTTTCAATATCTTTGATGATTCCCTCGAAGATGTTTTTGTTAGTAACATCTTGACGAACGATATAAATGTTGGCATCAGAGTATTTCATCAGCAGGAACGCATCGGTTACCAGTCCCAATGGTGGAGTATCGATGATAATATAGTCATATCTCTGCTTCAACTCTTCAAACAGCTGGTCGCATTTCTCTGATGCAATAAGCTCGGCGGGATTGGGCGGGATTGGGCCTGAAGTGATAATGTCAAGGCTGTCAAGTCTGCCAGTGCTTTGGATAACTTCATCCAAAGTGTTCTTGCCGCTGAAATAGGAACTGAGACCGATGTTATTGGAAAGATTAAATTCTTGGTATAGTTTAGGCTTTCTTAAGTCGAAACCCAGCAGGATAGTTTTCTTGCCGTAAAGCGCATAGATAGATGCGATATTGATACTATTGAAAGTCTTACCGACGCTCTGCATATCACCAGTAACCAAGATAGTGTTTTTTGACTTGCCTTGTGTGATGAAGTCAATGTTTGTTCTGATAGAACGGAAAGCTTCAGAAATAGGTGATTTGGGTTTTGTGATAACGATACAAGGATCAGTGCTTCTGATTTGTCCAATTTGTCCGATGATTGGGAATTGGGTGATTTTTTCGACATCTTTACGGCTTTGGATTTTGTTGTTAAAGAAGTCTTTCAAGAATAAGTAAAGAGCGGGTAAAAATAGACCTAAAATAATGGCAATTAAATAATTGGTTCTACTACGAGGGGACACTCTGATTGCTCTTGGCACACTGGCGTAATCGATAACTTCGTTGTCGGCAGTGTTGGAGGCTTTGATGATTTGTGCTTCAGCTCTACGTTGCATAAGGTAATTGTATGTTCCTTCGCTAAGGGTGAACCTGCGTTCATAGCTCACCAACATACGTTCCTTTTGTGGAAGGTTTTTGGTTTCGTATTCAGTCTCCCTGATACGCTTTTCAACATCATTAATGCTTAATTGCGCATTGTAAACCAAGTTGTTGACATTTTCAAGAATGGTTTTTTTGGTGGTAACGATTTGTTCATCAAGTTTTTTGACAACAGGATGCTGGTCAGTTACGGTTAGTAGTTGCAACGCCTTTTGTTGGTTAAGGTTAGCTAAATCGGCAACCAATTTGTTCAGTAATGGGTCGTTGATGCCCATGGCAGAGGGGGCGGCTAAATTGTCTGGGTTGTCAATGTTTTCCTGCATATACGACTGTAAACGCTTATAATATTGCATGTTGACCAGTAAGGTTGCGCGCTCTTGTTCCAACTTTTGCATTTTTGCGATGACTTGATTTGTCTGGGTGTTGATGTTGGTCAAGTCGTGTGAAGCACGGAATCGTTCCAAATCCATTTCTGCTTGGCCAAGTTCCGTTTGGGTTTCTTGAAGTTGTTCGTCAATGAAGTTAATGGTGTTTTCTGAGACTTTGTTTTTCTTATCTAAACCTCGGTTCACGTAAACGTCCATTAACATATTGATGTAATCGACCATCTTTTGGCGGTTGCCTCCTTTCATTCCTATGGTAACGACAGAGGATTGTTTGTTGATGGCTGACGCGGTAAAGTCCATGTATTTGGTTAACGTGAGATAGTCATTGAACACGAATGACATTTTGCGATCGTCATCTTGTTCAGGCCTGTATAATGAATTTTTTATAATGCGGAAACGATTGTATCCTGTGTCAATCCATTCGTCAACATTATATTCTCCCTTAATGTTGATTTTTTCACTTTGATACCATACGATGTATTGTTGGTTAGCGTAATCATATTGGGTGTGAAAATTTGATGAAGCGTTTAACGAGACCTTGTCGCCTTTGAAAACAATATTATAAACCAATCCAACGGCTTGTGGTATTTCTTTGTCAAATTCAACTGTAAAAGGAGATTGCGTGTATGTTTCAACGGTATTGATTTTGCCTATGCTGAAATAAGATACTTCTAAATTCAGTTTCTTCACTACATCTTCTCTTAGAGTGTAAGATCTCAGAATGGCAAGTTCGTTTTCGATATTTTGTGAACTTCCATAATTGACTCCCGTCATAATTGAGGTTGGGTCGAATCGGGATCCTACGTCTTTGATATAAATGGTGCCTGAGACTTGATATTTCGGAGCGGTGAAATGGTTGAAGAGCCAGCCCATCGCTATTGCTGCAATGATACATGCAGCGAATAAATACCATCGACCAAGAAATAGGTAAACTAAAGACTTGATATCAACAGATTGTGTTTCTTTTTCCTGAACACGATAGGTCGGGGTTTCTTGTGCTTTGTTCATGGATATTATTATTTTTTCGTGTAAAGATACAATGTAATCATGTTAACACCTAACGATAAAATGGATACTACCGTTGAGTATGGGAATGAGGTGAACCCCCATTGTTTTGCCTTCATGGGTTCAACATAAATAATATCGTTTGGCTTTAGATAATAATATGGTGAAGTAAGAATCTCGGCTTGACCTACATCAACAACTGCAATTTCATTGCCTTCATCGGTGCGGCGAACGATTTTAACAGCATCTCTTTTGGCAAAATTTGTGACTCCGCCTGACATGGCTAAAGCCTCGAAAAGACTGATTTCCGACTGGTAAACCTTATATTTGCCGGGTCGGTTGACTTCACCAATGATAGTCACGTCGAAATTTGACAATTTTACCATTAGAGAGGTCCCTTTTACATATTTGGAAAGTGAGTCTTGAATTCTGTCTTTTGCTTGTTCAACAGTGAGATTCCGTACTTCAACCAAACCAGTCAATGGGTAGTCGATATATCCCTCTTTATTGACAGTGTAAGAGTTCAAATAAGTGGCAGCGTCCGAGCCCAGATAGCTACTCCGTTCGCCATTGAGTACAATTGCACTTTTTTCATCGATAATGTTAATGGCACGAATGAAAAGATTGTCACCAGGCTGAATTTTGTAGTTGAGTGTCCTTTCATTTTGGTACTCAATGGATTTGTCCTCGGTCGCCATTTCGATGTTTTTCAACATCAGCATTTTCTTTTGAGGAACACAAGAAGAGAATGCTAAAATGCCAATAAAGGCAATTAGGCCGATTTTTTGAAGTTTGAAATAATGTTTCATATCGATATGTTTTTGCAAAAATAATTATTCTTGATTAATTAAAACGTCATCATTGGTGATTTATTGAGATTTCTTTTATCCCATAAAGAGGGGTGATGGGCATCTTGTTTTCAAGTTGAAAAAGATAAATTCCTGGCTCATTGATTGTTAATTCGCTGTTGATAGGAAAAATGAAATGATATGCGCCATCAGTCAAGGTTGATTTCCAAGTCCCGTCCTTTTCTTTCAGACGGAATTTGTAGTTCCTCGAACGGAAAAGATTATCTTCGCTGTCAAAAACAGAAAAAACAACTGAAAAATAATCATAGGTGTATGACGGATCGAAGGACACATTCAAAGCCAAATTGTAGGTGCTCGGCTTTTGGATGTCTATCTTGTCTTCTACAAAATCAAAACGCTCCCAGCTTAATGTGGGAAATGATCTTGTAAGCAAAGTCTTATCCTTGCTGCCAGTAGTGCAAGAACTCAAAACCGTCATACAAAACAGACTAAAAACCAATAATAATCTTCTCATAAGGAAAGTTTAGCTTGCAAAGATACAATCTTTTTCTTATTTACTATCTTTTTCCCAAAAAAAATAGTTACTTTTGCACTGGGTAAAATATGTATGAAAAACTCATCAAGTAATTTGTCAAGTCGTCAGTATGTGATCATCGGCATTTTTGTCGTTGTGGGAGTGGTGTTCCTATTTAAATTGTTCTCCCTTCAGGTGCTTGACAAAGAATGGGAGCGTTCGGCAGACAACAATGTGTTGCGTTATGTGACTCTGTATCCAGCCCGGGGCAAGGTGTACGACCGTAATGGAGAACTCCTCGTTTATAATGAAGCGGTTTATGATTTGATGGTGGTTCCGGGTGAAGCCAAGAATATTGATACAGCAGAGTTGTGTAGATTATTGAATATCAGTCAGGAAACATTTGTGGAACGCTTTACTAAAGCGAAAAAATATTCTCGTATCAAGGCTTCCGCATTTGTGTCTCAGATTTCGAAAGAGGATTATGCTCATATCGGTGAAGTGTTGTACCGTTTTCCTGGTTTCTTTTTTCAGACACGTACTTTGCGGCATTATTCCAATTCCATAGCGGCCCATACTTTGGGCGACATTGGTCCGGTGGACCAGAATGATCTTGATTCCGACCCATACTATAAGCCGGGCGACTTTGTGGGTAAGTCGGGCATTGAGAAATTTTATGAAAAAGAGTTGCGTGGCATAAAAGGCCGTCGGGTTGTCATGGTGGATGTGCATAACCGTGAAAAAGGAAGCTATCTTAATGGAGCCCTTGACACATTGCCAGCTCCTGGCAAGGATATTTATCTCGGCCTTGATGCTGAGTTACAAGCGTATGGTGAGCAATTGATGCACGGTAAAATAGGGTCTATTGTAGCTATTGAACCAAAGACGGGTCAGATTCTGGCTTTTGTGACCAGTCCGACGTATGATCCGAACTTGTTGGTCGGTCGAGCCCGTGCCGCGAATTACAATACTCTTCTGAAAGATCCCATGAAACCTTTGCTGAACCGCGCTGTCAGCGGGACATATCCTCCTGGCTCCACATTCAAGATGGTGAATGGACTTATCGCATTGCAAAGTGGTAGCATCGTTCCCGCTACCCAATTCCATTGCAATGGCCCTGGAAGCACCCCAATTAAATGTACTCACTTTCATGGCGGCTCGCCTAATCTGGCCAACGCTATTGAAAATTCTTGCAATCCTTATTTTTATGAGGCTTTCAAGGCCACTATCAACAACCCTAAGTTTGGCGGTATCAAAAAAGGCTATGAATATTGGTATCAAATGACGCAGAAAATGGGACTCGGACACAAGTTCAATACGGATATTCCATCCGAAAGACCAGGCAACATCCCTTCCCGAGCCTATTATGACAAAATGTACGGCGGTAGCTGGAACTCGGTGACAATCAGGTCGCTGGGCATTGGTCAAGGCGAGATCCTGGTCACTCCTATGCAGCTGGCCAACATAGTCGCGTTGATTGCGAATGAGGGATATTATTATCCTCCTCATCTGATTAAGGCGTTTGGCGATTCGACAGCCATCCCTGAGCAGATGACCACAAGAATTGAAACGGGTATAGAAGAACGTCACTTTAAGGTGATCAAGGCTGGCATGCAGTCGGTTTTTGAAGGTGCTCACGGCACCGCAAGAGGCTCAAAAATACCTGGGATAACGGCAGGGGGCAAAACGGGAACAGCCCAGAATCCACATGGCGACAACCACTCCATCTTCATCGCCTTTGCCCCTGTAGAAGATCCGCAAATCGCGCTCTCCATCATCATTGAAAATGGAGGCTATGGCTCCACTTGGGCGGCTCCGATCGCCTCGCTGATGATGGAAAAATATATAAAAGGTTATTCAGAACGTCCCCATGTGGAAGAACGCATGATGAACGGCGTGATTAATTACGCAAAAAAGAAAAAGCAATGACCGATAGGAACAGTATCATAGGAAAAGTGGATTGGCCTTTGCTGCTGATGTATTTCGCATTGGTGATTATAGGCTGGCTGAGCATATATTCCGCTGGAATGAGCGAAGGGCATCATGCCATTTACGATATGTCGCAGTTCTGTGGCAAACAGATGATGTGGATAGGAATCTCTCTTGCCCTTGGATTCGTCATCCTTCTTTTTGATGCCAAATTTTTTGATGCTTTCGCGTTTTGGATTTATGCCTTGGTGATCTTTTTATTGGTATTTGTGCTGGTTTATGGCAAGGCTACGAAAGGTGCAACCTCATGGATTGATTTCGGTGGCGGTGTCAAGCTGCAGCCTTCAGAATTTGCCAAGTTGGGTGCCGCCCTTGCACTTGCCAGTCTGTTGGGTCGTCAGGATGCTGATTTGAAAAATCGGAAAACACGTATCATGGCCTATGTCATTATCCTTGTGCCGGCGGCAATGGTGCTGTTGCAGCATGACGCAGGATCAGCCTTAGTGTTTGCCTCTTTCATTTTTGTCTTGTATCGCGAAGGAATGCCAGGAGCGGGTGCTATTATGCTTTTCGCTCTTGCGGCAATCGCTATTTTTGTGCTGACGTTGTTGCTTACGCCGAAGGTTATGGCTGTCGTTATTGGAATTCTCTTCGTTTTGACTCTGATTTTCTTTATCTTATACAAAAAGAAAGGTATAGGGATTATGGTGGCGGTATTTGCCTTTTTCTTTGCTTACACTTTTGCGGTGAATTATCTCTTTGGCAAATTGGAATCGCACCAACGACTCCGTATAGAAGTCATCTTGGGCTTGAATGATGATGTCAAAGATGCTGGATATAATCTGAATCAGTCTCGTATTGCTATCGGCTCAGGCGGTTTTTGGGGGAAGGGATTCTTGCAAGGTACCCAAACCAAGTACGATTTTGTGCCAGAACAACACACCGATTTTATCTTCTGTACCATCGGCGAGGAAGCTGGATTTAAAGGTTCTCTCGTGGTCATCTTGTTATTTGTCGGCTTGCTGGTTCGTATCATTAAAGTGGCTGAGCGTCAAAAACTTGCTTTCAGTAGGGTGTATGGCTACTCCATAGCGGGCATTATCTTTGTGCATGTTGCCATCAATATTGGAATGACCATTGGGCTTGTTCCCGTCATCGGAATACCTTTGCCTTTCTTGAGTTACGGCGGTTCTAGCATGCTTGCTTTCACTATCATGTTGGCAATTTTTATAAAACAGGATTCCAACCGACTCAATATTCTTTGAATTATATCGTTATTATTGCATAGATTAAGGATAGTTTTAAAATGAAAAAGTTATTTCTCCCCATATTTTTGTTTTTGGCTTGTGCTACAGCAGAATCACAGGTGATTTATATAAATGATACTCCAACAGATACTGTGTATGTGGTCGATTCCGTTGATTATCTTCCTGATAGCCTTGATTTGTATGAAGAACAACGAAAAGCGGATTTCGAAGAAGCGCAGGAGGTGTTTGGCGATTCTGAAGTGGTGAAAATGTTTGAGTCGTTGGGAAGTATTCCTTATTTTGGTAACAATTACTTGCATCTGGACTCGACGGAGATGAATGTGTATGGCTATGATTATGGTGAGATTCCCGTTTTTGACGATAGTATCTATAACAAACGTATTGAGTATCTCGCAAGTCAGACAACGCTGCCGTTGGTGTTCAATGCCCATGTGAAGCGTTTTATCGATTTGTATGCCACCCAGCGAAGGGGACTGACAGGACGACTGTTGGGACTTTCGCATGTGTATTTCCCGATGTTTGAGGAAAAACTTGACAAATATAATATGCCTTTGGAACTGAAATATTTGGCGATGATTGAGTCGGCTCTGAATCCCACCGCGGGATCAAGGGCCGGAGCCAAAGGGCTTTGGCAGTTTATGTATGGCACTGGGAAGCAATACGGATTGAAGTCAACGACGCTCGTCGAGGAGCGATATGACCCTCTGAAGGCTACGGAGGCGGCATGCTTGTGCATGAGCGACCTCTATCGCAGGTACAAGGATTGGTTTTTAGTGCTTGCGGCCTACAATGCTGGTCCTGGCAACGTCAACAAGGCTATTGTGCGTGCTGGCGGCGTGATGGATTACTGGGCAATTTGGCCTTATCTGCCCAGAGAAACGCAGAGTTATGTGCCTTCATTCATCGCAGTCACGTATGTGGTTAGCTATGCCGCCGCACATAATCTTTATCCGCTCGATCCTGGTTTGCTGATGAGTGGCACCGATACTGTGATTATACGCGAACCGCTGACTTTCAGGCAGTTAAATGAAACCATCAACGTGCCGATGGAGGATTTGAAGACATTTAATCCGCAGTATATCAAGAATATAATTCCCGCTACAGACAGCACTCCCTATGTTTTAAGAATGCCCACGCAATATGCGTTGCAGTTTGTCGAAAAAGAGAAGGAAATCTATGCTTATAAGACCCAAGAGGTTATTGAACAGGAAAAGATTCTTAAAGAGGTCTCAAAAGTTAGCGACCGCACCGTCCATACTGTGAAAAAAGGAGAAACGCTTGCTTCTATCGCGAGAACCTATCGCGTCAGTGTCTCAAACTTAAAAAAATGGAACAACATTCGGCGTGATGTCATCACGGTAGGGCAGAGGCTGACGATCTACACTTCTGGTGGGCCTATGGCTTCATCCTCGAACAATTCATCTGCCGTTGGATCCAAATCGCCGAAATATCATGTCGTTAAAGCTGGTGAAACATTGGCCTCCATCGCTAGAAAATATCATACCACGGTGTCTAAAATAAAGAAATGGAACAACTTAAAGTCAGATAAAATCACTGTAAAACAAAAACTTCGTGTATCATGAATAAATACTTTAAACCATCATTCTTTCTGATGGCACTGCTGCTGATGGTGGCTTCATCATGCGGCGACAAGAAAGAGGGACCAAAAAAAGAACGCTCTGCGGGCGGAACATCGGAAATATTGGTTGTCACCCAAAATGATGAACAATGGGATGGCATGATTGGTGATTCAATCCGTGCTTTTTTCCTTCAACCTCAATATGGTTTGCCACAACCTGAGGCAATCAATAAGTTAGCTCATATCAACGTGAGTGGCTTTATTGACATGTTCAAAAAACACAAATGTTTGCTGATTGTCGAAATCAATCCTAATCTCGACAAGCCGGTGGTGGAGACGGGCGAGGACTTATGGGCAGCGCCCCAAAGGGTGATGAAAATTGTCGCTCCCAACCGTACTTCTTGGTGCCAGACTTTCAATGAACAAAAAGAGGCCTATAAAGTGATGTATGACAAGGTGGAACGTGAACGGATAATGACCGTTTTGCGTCCCTCAAACGACACCAAGATCACGCAAAGGATCAAGGAAAAAATGGGCTTCGACATGACTATCCCCTCGGGTTTCTTTATCTCAAAGGATGAACCTGACTTTTTATGGATTCGCAAGGAGCTTGAAAAAAACAGTTTTGGCATTTTCATTTACACCACACCTTATAAGGATACACTACAGCTGGAGCTTAATAGCCTTATCTCGCAGCGTGATCGCATGTTGCAGAAATATGTGCCAGGACCTGCCGACGGCTCGTTTATGATCACCGAGAAGGAGTTCGTGCCACCCATGCTGAACTATATTTCAACATATCCTACTGGGTTTGCCGCCGAAATGCGTGGCATGTGGTGCCTCGTGGGTGACTATATGGCTGGACCGTTCATTTCTTATACCTTTCCCGACAATCGCACGGGCAATCTGGTGACGCTTGAAGGCTATGTCTATTACCCAAATCACGACAAGCGTGACGATTTGCTCCAACTTCAGGCTTTGCTTTACAGCATCAGGATGCCGGAAGAAGAATAAACCCGTTGTGATGCAGAAGTTGCAATGGTTCAAAACGATGCTCCAAGGTGATAAGACCATGGTCTTCGATCCCTTGAGAAAGCGCTATTGTACCCTTACACCAGAAGAAGAGGTGAGGCAAAAGGCACTTTATCTGTTAGTGGAGCATCTTGGTGTCCCATCAGGTTTGCTTGCCGTGGAATATTCCGTCAAAGTCAACGGCCTTGACAAACGTTGCGATGCTGTGGTATTTGGGCGTGATGGCAAACCTTTGATGATCTTGGAATGTAAGGCGGCCTCGGTAAAACTCGGCCAGGCTACATTGGATCAGGCCATTCGCTATTATTCAACGCTTCAGCCAAAATATCTGATGCTTTACAACGGCAAGGAATGTTATTGTTTTAAATCCGAAAATGGCCAGTTGACCGCTTTGGATCACTTGCCCCTATATCAAGAATTGGTATAATTCTTACTTCTTGCTTCTTACTCCTGTATTCCGAAAAAAGAGCCGCCGACCTCCCGGCCGGCGACTCACCATTATGAAGATAAAAAAACAACTGTGTTCGTTTCGTGTTATCCGCATTTGGAATGGCCGCAGTTGGTACACAACATACAGCCGTCCTGATATATGATGGTGTTCTGTCCGCAATTGGGACAAACTTTGCCAGTTACTTTTGTCCCGTCAGGAATGTATTTTTTGAGTGCGCGGGCAATGCCGTTTTTCCATGTGTTGATGTTGTCCTCTTCAACGGTAAGATTCTGCACCATTTCGATGACATAGTTGATGGGCATTCCATGTCGCAACACGCCTGAAATCAGTTTGGCATAGTTCCAATACTCTTTGTTGAACATGCGCGATAATCCTTGAATGGTGACGGGATAGCCACCTTTATCAAGGTATTGAAAGTCGTATCTTGAAGCCTCTCCTTTTGTTTTTTCTTTGATGATCAATCCTTTATCGACAAAAGGAGGAAGGAAAATCTCATCGGCGTTGCCTAAAAAGATTTCGTATGGTTTATCATTGAGTTTTCCGACGAAAGCAATCCATTTTTCGTAGTTGTTTTGGAAACGAACCACATCACATTCCAGCTCTTTAGGACGTTGCGGCGCTGAGTTCATTTTGATCTCGTCTGGACGGGAGGGATCATTTGAGGCGGATGTTTTTTTCTCTTCTTTTTTCTTTTCGTCCTTGGCTACAAGAACACCGTCGCGGGAGCCGTCACGGTAAATGGTCATGCCTTTGCATCCGCACTCCCATGCGGTTGTATAAATCTGACTTACAAGCTCTTCGGTGGTTTCTTTGGGCACGTTGACGGTGACGCTAATGGAATGGTCAACCCATTTTTGCATGCTGCCTTGCATCTTCACCTTGTTCACCCAGTCAATGTCGTTAGCTGTGGCTTTATAATAAGGCGATTTGGCAATGATTGCATTCAGTTTCTCGTCATCGTAATGCATCACTTCATTCACGTTGTAGCCGTTGACTTCGAGCCAGGTAAGGAACTTGTGGTGGAACACATTGTATTCTTCAAAGGCATTTCCTACGCTGTCGATGAAAGTGGGATGGGTGTCTTTGTCGTTCGCATTGACTTTGCGGCGGCGCTTGTAAACCACCATGAACACGGGTTCGATGCCCGAGGTGGTCTGAGTACAGAGGCTTACGGATCCAGTGGGTGCGATGGTGAGCATGGCGATATTTCGGCGCCCGACACGGCACATTTTCTGGTACAGATCTTCGTCTAAAGCACGCAGACGGTTGATGAAAGGATTCTTCTCTTCGCGTTTGGCGTCATAGATTGGGAATTTGCCGCGTTCTTCGGCTAAGTTCACGGAGGAACGGTAGGCATTGTAAGCCAATAACTTCTGAATTTCGGTAGAGAAAGCAATGGCTTCATCTGAGGCATAGCGTTTGCCTAAAGCGGCCAGCATGTCGCCTTCAGCGGTAATGCCGATGCCTGTTCTTCTGCCTTGCAGACATTTCTCCCTGATATTTTTCCAAAGGTTTACCTCGATGCGTTTCACTTCGGCATCTTCAGGGTCGGAATCGATTTTTTTCAGTATGCTATCAACTTTTTCGATTTCAAGATCCACGATGTCGTCCATCATGCGTTGGGCTATGGCTACGTGTTTTGCGAAGAGCTGGCTGTTGAAGCGTGCTTCCGGGGTGAACGGGTGGTCCACATAGCTATAGAGGTTGATGGCGATAAGTCGGCAACTGTCGTAGGCGCACAGAGGAATCTCACCGCAAGGGTTGGTGCTCAGGGTTCGGAACCCAAGGTCAGCGTAGCAGTCAGGGATGGATTCTCGCAAGATGGTGTCCCAAAATAACACACCTGGTTCAGCTGATTTCCATGCGTTATGGATGATTTTATTCCATAATACTCTGGCATCCACTTCTTTAGTGACCATTGGGTTGGGGGAGTCGATGGGATATTGCTGGATGAAAGGTTTGCCTTCTTTGACACATTGCATGAATTCATCGGTAATCTTTACCGAGACGTTGGCGTTGGTGATTTTGCCTTGGGTCATCTTTGCATCGATGAAAGCCTCTGCGTCTGGGTGCTTGATGCTGATGCTCATCATCAAGGCGCCGCGACGACCGTCCTGGGCAACTTCTTTGGTGGAGTTGGAGTAGCGTTCCATGAAAGGCACGATGCCGGTGGATGTCAAGGCACAGTTTTTCACCGGGCTTCCTGTCGGGCGGATGTGGGAGAGATCATGTCCTACACCGCCTCTGCGCTTCATCAGTTGTACCTGCTCCTGGTCGATTTTCATAATGCCACCGTAAGAATCGGATTGGCCTTTGTTGCCGATGACGAAACAATTTGAGAGTGATGAGATCTGAAAATCGTTACCGATACCGGCCATGGGGCTTCCCTGTGGGACGATGTATTTGAAATCCTTCAAGACCTCGAAGACTTCCTCTTCAGTCAAAGGATTGGGATATTTCCGTTCGATACGGGCGATCTCCCGAGCAATGCGGTGATGCATGTCGTCGGGAGTCATTTCGTAAATGTTCCCGTCACTGTCTTTCAGCGCATATTTGTTGGCCCATACATCAGCAGCCAGAGAATCCCCGTGAAAATACTTTTTTGCCGCAGCCTTGACATCATCGGTGGGATAAATCTGATGCTTGACAACGACCTGCACATGCTCTTGCTGCGACAACGTGTCCTCGCTGAAATTAGAGTTCTGTCGTGCCTCTAATATCTTATCGTGTACCGCCGGAATCTCTTTCTCCATCTCTTCAAGCTGTAACTCGCTGAAAAGTGTCTGCTCTACTGCTAACGGCTGATGTCTGTTCTTCATATCTCGCTGAAAATTATAGTATTAAAAAAGAAAATCTCAATTTCTTTTCGCGTATATTTACGATTGCTAAATTAGGAAACAGACGGCAAATTAAGACCCGAAAACGTCTTTTTTTGAGCCGTTTTTTATCAACATGAATTGTTGATAATTTCTTTTGGCTGGGGTTAAAAATCCAGATTGAAAGAGAGGTAATACTGCGGTTTTTTGATTATCTTGCCGTCCTCGATACCCCAAGCCACATCGCCTCGGACAAAATAGCCGAACACGGTGGTTCTCAGCCCAATGCCAATGCCGCCAACAATGGGATCCTTCAGTTTGGTGACGCTGATGTGGAGATTTCCGTCTTCGAAATGTGAAGTGTATAAAGAATTGTTAGGGTCGTAGGGATTCCAACCAGTCCAGGCTGTTCCCACATCGCCGAAAGCGACCACTTGGAAATTCTTGATAAACTTCATGTTGATAGGACGGTCGAGCAGATAACTGAATACGGGGAAGCGTAACTCGCTGTTGAGCACTACAAAACTGTTGCCATTGCGGATGTTCTGTTTGAAGCCTCTCATGTTTGTGGCCAGGGTTTGATACATGTAGTTTTGCTCGTAGTCGATGGGCGTTTCATTGTCGAATTTTGCGAAAAGCCAGTTGTCCACACCGCCCATATAATAAATGAGTTTGTTCTGCCCGAATGACGTGCTTCCAGCTATTCGGTTAGCCCAGATGAAGTTGCGGTGAATACGGGTATAATGGCGGTAATCAAATCCCACCACAATGAAGTTGCTGGTCTCCTTCTTGATGGTTTGGTAATATTCGGCAAAGACTTTTCCTCTGTTTCCGACATAAATATTAGTTTGCAGCTTTTTCGAGTTGTCCAGTACCAATTCTCCGCGCAAACCACCGAGGTTTTCGATGACGTCGCCATCGGCAAGACTATAGTTGTCTAAAGCTAAATTTACTTTCCTGTCTCTGCGATAAATGGCTGTGCCACGGATGCTTAACACTTCGTTGAAAGGATAGCTCAACGTGTAAAATGCTTCGTTTGTAAATGTCCGGTGGTAATAAGTGGCGTAGTCGTTGGTGACGTAACGGTGCAATGTGAGGCTTTTGTCGATGCGCTTGCTGAGGTCACGGAAGCGTAGCACATATTCGTTGTTGATCAAGGTTTGGTTCAGCTTCACGCCGATGTCGATTTTGTAATCTTCCATTAAGTCAGTCATCTGTGAACCCAACAAGACGTTTGTGCCGGAATTGAGATAAATGGCGGACCCGCCACCTGTGAAAGGTTGGTAGCTGTAATTCATGTAACTGAAATCAACTTGGCTGGTCAGCTCGTTGGTGAATAGCTCCACATAATAGTTTTGAATCCGCAATGTCGTGTCTTTCTTGGCAACAAGTGGGTTTTCAGATCCTTGAATTGGTTGGAATGGTGCTGTGGTGGTGACAATGTTTCCAATACTGTCAGTCGGCATCTTTTTTTGTGGAACTCTATAGCTGTTTTTGAAACGATGTTCGGTAGTTTTCGCAGCCACTGCCGTTTCTTCTTTTTTCTTTTTCAGCAGACGTTGTTGGGCAAAAGGATTCAGCTGGCTCAGGTTGGCACTGTTTTTGTCGGGCTGGTAATAGGTGGTAAAGATTTTCTGTCCGTTTCCGTCGGGGAGCAGCATGAGCAGTTTTTTCTCCCGTGGGTTGTAAGTGTAGTCGATGATGCTTGTGGAGTAACTCGTCAAAGGCTTGCTGACGGTGAAATATTGGTAATGCACAATGGTGTCAACATGACTCACGACACTGTCGAAGAGGATTTCCCGCAAATTGTAATATCCGCTGGAGTCGTTTAAATAGAATAGTTTGTTGCCTGCGAATGAATGCGGAAGAATGCTGTTGGAGACCTGTTGTCCCGTCAGATTGCGAAGTTGGCTGCTCTTGTTGGCGTAATCGTAGGCGTAAAGGTTGAACTGCTTGCGTTGCATCCCGGGGGTGCTTTGCGGCTCCAACTCAATGTTGGTTCGGTTGGAGCTGAAAACGATTTGCCGGTCATCGTAGGTGAAAACAGGAGAGAGGTCGGTGTAATAATCGTCAGTGATTTGCTCTAATGTATTGGAAAACAGATTATAAACGAAGATATTGGGCTTTCCGAACCTTGTAGCGGCTAAAACGATTTTTCGATCTCTGTGAGCGTAGGCAAAAGAGGTAATCTTCTGAAATTCAAAAAGGAAGGTTTTCCCGATTTTTTTTGTGCCTAAATCCAGATTACACAATAGTAATTGTCCTTCTTCTTCCACGACGAAAGAGAGTATGCCTCCTGTGGGATGCCAAGCTAATAAGGGCAGGGAAGTGTCGATCCAAGAGTCTGAGCGGTATCCTGTTTTATATACCTTTTCTTTTTTTCCAGAGGAAAGATCCTCGACCCAAATGGTGATGCGGCCTTCATCGTTACAAGCGTAGGCGATGCGTTTGCCATCGGGACTGACCTCGGGCTCGGTGATGATGCGGTACTTACGGTATTTTAAAGGCATTGTCTCGTTGGGCAGATCTTGCTTTAAAAGCTTATATCGGTTTTCGTAAAAGCTATACCATTGCTTGATAAGTTCCTTGTATTTAATTCCGGTCACATAAAGGAGTGCTTTTTTTACGTTTTGCGAGTTTTCTGCCAGAACGATTATTTCGTTAAAAGCCTTGGTGCCGTATTTTTCCTCGATGAAGCTCCAAAATGAATAACCGGCGATGATGGCGTCATCATCTTTCAGATGGTTTAGCTTTTTGTAATTGCCTGATAAAATGCCTCTTTGCAGACGGTCTTCCTTAAAGCTGTCCCAGTCGTCTGTGATGTATGCGCATAGGCCGTTCTGGAACCATTCAGGCACGTCGTAACGATAGGAGTTTCGGATTTGGGATCCGATGGAGACACCGTTCAAAGATTGGCTTAAAAGCAGTTGCGCGATGCCGTTTTTGATCTGCCGCTCGAAGTCGGTGTAATTCCCGCTGAAGTATAGGAACATTTTTGACCCTATGATCTTTGTGACACCGCCGGTGTTGCCCGTGTCTTCCTCGTCGTTGTTCAGATTGCTTTGTTTTAGGTCGCCAAGGCTGTTGAAGACCAAAAACTGCACTTTTTTGCCGAAATGTGTCCCGAATTTCTTTTCCATCTCGGGAATCTCATCTTTGGCATAGTTGAGCACGTAGTTGGCGAGCTCGTTCCCTCCTTGGTAGAAATATACATCGAAAGTCTCATATTTTAAATAAGACCAATGGAAGTCTTTCCATTGCACGCGGTTTTTCCCGAATTCCATGTTCATCCCGTTGTAGAACTGGGCGTGGGATAATGAAGTCATCACTGTCAGCACCACCAACAGCATCAATTGCAAACCATGTTTTATTATTGACTTCAATTTAATCATGTTTAACCTGCAAAGATACGGAATTATCCTTACCTTTGCCCAACAAATCAACATTTCGATATGCTTCAAGTAAACTCTTTTGTTTTTAATCCTTTCGGAGAAAACACCTATATTTTATATAGTGAGACCAAAGAATGTGTCATTATTGACCCTGGATGTGCCAATGCAGCTGAGGAAAACACGTTGTTTGGCTTCATCGACAGCCATCAGCTGAAACCTTTGATGGTCATTAACACACATGGCCATGTGGATCATGTGGTGGGCAATAACGCTGTGAAACGACGTTATGGCATTCCTGTGGCTTCGCACTCAGCAGCCAAACCTGACATTGCGCAGGCAAAGCGTCAGGCTGTTTGGCTTGGCTTTCAGCCGGCTGGAGATATTGATCTTCCTGATATTGAACTGCAAGATGGAGAAATTGTCAAAGTGGGAGATGGCATGCTTGAGGTGATTTGCACTCCGGGGCACGCACGAGGGAGCGTGAGTCTTTATGCTCCTGTCGAGGGTTGGGTGTTCACTGGCGACGCGCTTTTTTGTCGCAGTATTGGTCGCACTGATCTCCCCGGGGGTGATTTTGACACGCTTCGCGAGTCCATTCGTTCACGGCTTTTCATTTTGCCTGACGATACCGAGGTCTATTCAGGTCATGGAGAATCGACGACTATCGGTGAGGAGAAGGATTTTAACCCGTTTGTTGCCATTTAGGCTTCTTGTCTCAATGAACCTGCGCGAGCGCAACGCAACGTAGGGAAAAAACAACTGAAAAAAATGCAAGATAAAGAATAAAACCCTAACTTTGCAGCTCAATCTTTAAATCTTTAAATCTTTAAATCCTTAAATATCGAATCATGATCGAAAAAATCACGTCATCACAGCAGGCTATGGAGCTCGAAGAGAAATACGGAGCCCATAACTATCACCCGCTGCCAGTCGTCCTCGCCAAGGGCAAGGGCGCCAAGGTGTGGGATGTCGAAGGCAAAGAGTACTTCGACTTCTTGTCAGCTTACTCCGCAGTGAACCAAGGTCACTGCCACCCAGCCATCATTAAGGCCATGACCGAACAGGCTAACCGCCTCACCCTTAGCTCACGCGCTTTCTTCAACGACGCATTGGGTGTTTGGGAAAAATATGTCACTGAGTATTTTGGCTACGACAAAGTGTTGCCGATGAACTCCGGCGCCGAAGCCGACGAGACGGGCTTGAAGCTCGCCCGCCGCTGGGGTGTGGTCAAAAAAGGTATCCCGAACGACAAGGTGAAGATTGTCTGCTGCGAAGGTAACTTCCACGGTCGTACCATCACTATCATCACCATGAGTAACGACCCCGAGAGCTATGCCAACTATGGCCCTATGACTCCCGGTTTCATCCGTATCCCTTACAACGATCCCGATGCCCTCGAGCAAGTGCTGGCCAAGGAAGGCAATGAGATTGCCGGTTTCCTGCTGGAGCCTATCCAAGGCGAAGCGGGTGTGTATGTCCCGGATGATGGCTACCTGAAGAAATGCTATGACATC